>WSSedL1CaDRAFT_10001233_pt1 | contig 15570 bp, 19 predicted proteins | sample WetSurSL1Cattail_FD_9464 | JGI IMG/M metagenome (IMG submission 9464)
GGATGGTTTGGCTTTAATGCAGGTAGTGGTTTGGCTGCCGATGGATTGGCTGGAAATGCCTTCCTGGTAACTCATGTTGCTACTGCTGCCGCTGCCCTTTCCTGGGTACTATTGGATTGGTTTATCAATAAAAAGCCAACTGTTGTTGGTGTTTGTACTGGCGCTGTTGCAGGTTTGGTAGCAATAACACCTGCTGCCGGTTATGTCGATGTTAGCGGTGCTATGATTATCGGATTGCTGGTATCAGTGCTCTGTTTTATCATGGTTGGTGTTGTAAAACCGCTATTGGGGTATGATGATTCCTTAGATGCTTTTGGTGTGCACGGTATTGGTGGTATATGGGGAGCTATTGCAACTGGTTTATTTGCAACTCCGGCAATACAGGCATCCTGTGCGGGTGCATTCCATGGAAATCCTGGTCAATTAGGAGTTCAGGCCATTGCAGTTGGAACTGTTATTGTATTTTCAGGTGTATTTACTTATATATTGTTTAAAATAGTTGACAAGACCTTGGGTATTCGTGCTACCGAAACTGAAGAATCTATAGGTCTCGATATTAGTCAGCATGAAGAAATTGCTTATACGGAAGCAGAGTAGATAGTATTTAGTCATAAGTCGCTAGTAGGTGGCCTACTGACTTACGACTACAGACTTACGACTAAATAAAGATAAATCCAATCCACAAAAGTTCTCTAATTCTAATGTGTATTTGGTAATCGGGGGTGCAAGGCATCCCCGATTTTGTTTTAAACAACTCTACCTAAATGTAATTTCCGTTTTAAAAGGTTACTTTTAGGTGAGTGAATTTCAGTATGTTCTTTTGGCTAATTATTTGCTAATTAATGCATTGTATATTTGGCATGATTTTTATACATATCTAATATTAATATGAAACATCCATTTTTAGTAACTGGAAATTTTGAAATAGAAAAAAACGGCGAATGTTTTCTAAACTTGAAAAGAATAGCTTTACTAAAGCAGGTAAAAGCAAAAGGTTCGATAAATGCGGCTTCAAAAGAACTTAAAATGTCATACCAGCAGGCATGGCATTTTATTCAACAAATGAATGAGCTTTCTCCTATACCCCTGGTTGTAAGACAACGTGGTGGAGCAAATGGAGGCGGAGCTGACCTTACAAAATTCGGAGAAAAAGCAATTATTGAATTTGAGAATTTGATGGAAAAGCATAATGCATACAAAGAAGAATTGTCCGGAAAATTATGGCTTTGTAATTTTTAGCTTTCCATTATTCATTAGTATGTATAACGATTGATCTACATAACAAAGAACATAAACCAATTATATATGGAACCGATAATAATTAATCCGATTGGCATCATTCATACGCCACACACCGATGTTAACAACATGCCTATTCAACCCATTGCGGCCGAAGGAATATTGGGTTTCATTGAGCTTTTGCCTGAGTATGCTCCTGGTTTGAAGGATTTAGAAGGTTTTTCTCACATTACACTTATTTATCATCTGCATAAAATTGATGGTTATGCCTTGGAAGTCATTCCTTTTATGGACAACCAACTACGCGGAATATTTTCTTGCAAAGCTCCAAAGAGACCGAATGCTATTGGCATCTCAACTGTAAAGTTATTGGGTATCGATGGCAATATTATTCATATCGAACAGGTAGATATGCTTGACGGATCACCACTCATGGATATTAAGCCATTCTATCCCCGGTATGACAACCGTGAAAATGTTAAAATCGGCTGGCTGGAAAAAAATAAGGATTTGTCATTGGAAAAATTAAAGTCTGACGAACGGTTTAAATAAGATTTGAAAGTAATAAAACTATTTATGGAACACCTGATTTTTATAAACGGCGATATTGAGCTTGAGGAAAACAGTGCTTGCATGCTGAACATGAGAAGAATTAATACTTTAAAAAACTTAATAAAGGCAAAAGGTTCTATTAATGCTGTTATTGAATTTGACAAATTAATGGAACAACATAAAACAAGAAAAGAGTCAGGACATATAAATCTTTGTTTTTTTAGAATTTCGTTATTCAAATTAATGTATAACGAAAAATAGATAATGATAATCAAACATATAGTACTAATTTGAAAAGTAAAGGCTTTATGAACCGAACATGTTTGCGAAAAAACACAAACACAAATTAAAATAGCAAACATGGAGTTACCTGCTGGGCAGGCGGGCATACAACCTTAACAAAAAATTATTTAAGTATGAAAAAGATAGCCAATAACACACTGGTGGAAAAAACAAGAAAGAATGCCATTGTTGTACAAAATATTGAGGGATATAAATATGCCATTAAACTAACAGACAATGGATTTGAATTACAGCATTCATCAAAAAGTAAAAACCAAAGGCTCAAATCCATTAAACCCTTTATTATTTCAGTATGGCCAACCATCTTTCAATCAGCATTTAAAAAAATATTTTCAAGAGCTTTTCCTCAATACACAGATAATAACAAAGGGTCTGTTATCTTAACCGGAAGTGTTAATTATGATAATGTCTTTTATAAACACATCGAATCATTAACATCTACGGAACAATTGCCCGATATATTAATCACAAGCGACTTTAACATTTTGTACCATCGCAATTTCAGGGATAATTTAATCAATGATGTGAATTTCGAAACACTTGATTTGCCAATACATTCGATTTATTTTAATACGAAGTTCGAACATCCTTCAAAATTATTCGGCATGCTGGCATCCGATGCCCTGGTGATGGTTGCAGACAAATCGAAATTCGGGAACAAACAACTTCCCCGTGAATGGTATGAATTGCTCGACCCTGCTTTGTGCAATAGTGCCGTTTTATGTGGCAACAGGGATTTTTTTTGTAATACGGTTTTCTATCATTATGTGAAAAATTATGGCTTTGAAGGTGTAAAGCTCATAGTCAATAATATACTAGCACGAATGCATCCTGAAGAAATGTTAACCTCAATGCATTCAGGCAATAGCACTGGAGCATCTCTTTATGTAATGCCTTATTCGTATGCCAGAACTATTCAAAAAAATTTCGATTATCAGATTATTTGGCCTGACGATGGGGCTATAATCATTCCAATCCAAATGCTGGTTAAGAAAGGTTCTTATCAGAAATATAGTGATGTAATTAATTTTCTAACAGGTGATATTTTAGGTGCAGCTCTTGAAAAGCATGGTTTTCTAGCTACCAATCCGAATACTTGTAAGGATTATCCGGGGACCGCATTAAATTGGGCAGGTTGGAACTTTATTGAAAACAGTGATCTGTTCAAAATGAAAAATAAAATCAGGAAGCTTATTTCCGACAAAGGGCATTTGTTTAATGATGCTTCCAAAACATTCTTTTAAACCTGTAACAATAGTAATGCTATGAATGTCGAAAAAATTAAGAAGCATATGCCTGGTAACATGCATTTTTGCATAAGTGCTGAGGAATGCAAACATGACTTACACGAAAGTTCCATCTGTCGTGGAGATATGCTTTCACCACTTTTTCAAATGAGTAAGGTTGTAGTTGAGAATGAAAGTCTTACTGATACATTATCCATCCTTCTCAAGATCATGAGAGAAGATATGGGTGTTCTTAAAGGAATGGTAAATCTCTACAATAGCAAAACAGGGAAGATCTTCATTCATGATAGTATTGGACTATCTGAAGAAGAGGAAACTAGGGGAGTTTATTCTGTTGGTGAAGGGATTACAGGTAAAGTAGTTGAATCTGGCAAGACTATTGTTGTGCCAAGGATATGTGATGAGCCAGCTTTTTTAAACCGGACAAAAAGCCATTCAGCGCCTGAGGATAAAAACCTTTCGTTCGTTTGCATACCTATTTTACTTGGAAAGAAAGTACTTGGGGCAATCAGTGTGGAAAGGCTTTGCACAAATCTGAAATCACTCAAACACGATGTCGAACTTTTGGGCATTATAGCCTCCATGATAGCTCAGGCCGTAGAACTGTATCTTTTGGAGAATGAAGAACGTACCTTTCTGAAGATGGAAAACGAACGCCTAAAAGATGCCCTTAAAGAGAAGTTCCATCCGTCAAATATAATTGGTAGCTCAAAACCAATGCTTGAAGTTTATTCATTGATTAATAAGATTGCAAAAACGAAATCGACAGTATTACTTCTTGGCGAAAGCGGTGTTGGTAAAGAACTGGTCGCTAATGCCATTCATTATAATAGCCTGGAATCAAACGAACCATTTATTAAATTTAACTGTGCGGCATTACCGGAAAGTGTTATAGAAAGTGAGCTTTTTGGTCACGAAAAGGGTTCCTTTACTGGGGCAGAAAAGACAAGAAACGGACGTTTCGAAGATGCTGATGGAGGGACGATTTTTATTGATGAAGTTGGCGAATTATCACCTCCAATGCAGACAAAACTCCTTAGGGTATTGCAGGAAAGGACTTTCGAACGTGTAGGAGGCAATAAACCGATCAAAGTTAATATCAGGGTTATTGCTGCAACAAACAGGGATTTGACCAGAATGGTTCAGGAAGGTACCTTCCGGGAGGACCTTTATTACCGCTTAAACGTTTTTCCTATTGTTATCCCGCCTCTCCGTGAAAGAGGCACTGATATTATCGTCCTTGCCGAACATTTTGTATCGCATTTTATAAGGCAGTTTGACAAAGAAATAAAAAGGATATCCACTCCAGTACAGGAAATGCTACTTTCCTATTCATGGCCTGGCAATGTAAGAGAGCTGGAAAATGTAATTGAGCGGGCCGTTATCCTTTCTGATGATAATGTAATTCATGGATATAACCTTCCACTTTCTCTGCAGGCCCCGATATTGTCAAGTTCCAACTCTAAGAGGGGACTTGAGTCTAAACTTGATGCCGTTGAATATGAGATGATTATTGAAGCCCTCACCAATCATAAAGGAAACATTTCCATGGCAGCTGAAGAGTTAGGTTTAACAAGGAGAATGCTGGGTTTAAGAATGGAAAAGTTTGGTATTAATTACAAAAAATACAGGGTGCCTGATATGCAATAGTCTACTAGATCTCGATAATTGGATTAAAAAATTACGTCATTAAGCTTATTTGAGCTTCGTTTACCTCTGTTAAAAAGCGCAACCAGTCAGCCTTAATACGTAGATATTGTGCATCTTCTGCTGTTTGACATTGTACATGTAAAAAATAAATAGCTTCTTCAAGTTCGTCTTTATCAAAATAATACCCCTGCAATTTAAGGTTAGGAATTACCTCATCTGTTTCCTCACAAAGGTAAATTCTTTCTTTTAGCGCTGCATCATCATCAATGGCCTTAAGCAGCATTATTGCATTACTTATCGACATAATATGTGTATTTAATTATTCATAATGTCTAAGTTTGTTTAACTATCAAATAATCATATTCATAACTATAGAGTAGCAAAAACTTATTTAATAGTTGCAATTTACTAATATTTTTTAAAACGTTAAGACATTTTACATAAAAACTTACATTATAAAATTAAAACCGTGTTTTTTATTTAATTCATCAATGTAAATTAAACAATTGCTTTCTTTTATAAAACATTTAAAAAATATATTAGTTTACTATTAGATCCGGGAATAGCGCTCTTCTATAATTCCATGCACTAGTCTCAATATCTAACTGGATCAAGAATTAGATTGAAGAAACTGCTATATTAAAGCGCTACCCAGGATCCGCAAACGAACAAACATTATTCTTTTGGATGCACGATGGCATGGCATAATCCGTCTTTTGATTCTTCTGTTTCAAACTGCAGATTCAAAAAGCCAAATTCCATTTCAAACCATTTTGGAACATGATCGCATATAATTTCTAATTTTTGAAATGCAATGCCTTGGAAGAAAGGAATAAGGATCTGTTTGGAATTTAGCGTACGATCGGTAGCAAGTACCTTTGCTAAATTTATTGTATAAAACCCTTCACTTACATTTTGAAAGGCCACAGGCGAGTAATTAGAATCCGGTTCACCAGCATTTGGTGAGCAGGTGGAATTGCAACGTGGGCTGTCGCAACAGCTCTTTGTTTTAAGAACTTTGTTTTCCTCTTGTTCCTTCACAAAATTGAAAGCCTCATTTGGTATCCCTTTGTGGTTCCAAACCGTAATACCATATCCATCAAATATAGCGATAGGGAGACTTTTCATCGTTTCAACAATAAACACTTTACAATCCTCAATTTCTTCCATTACCAAATGGATTCTATCACGAATTTCCGAAATATTTGTTCCATTATCAGCCCCTAAGGTTACTTTCTTTATACTTTGCCAATGGCTTCCTTTTAATGAGTACAATTTCAGGAATCCACTATTGCTATAAGAAACAGCATTTCCATTTTCATCAACCAATACTGCTATTTTCATACGCTTTGGGTTTATTATCAGTTAAGACTGAAATCGTTAATTTTAGCGGCTAATCTAATAGACTCTATTTGTGCCAGATCGAACAGTTCGCGCACCTGGTCGCACATAGACAATACCCGGTCTGCATCAAAAGGCTCAGGCGTTCCATGATGGTAGTTATCGATGGGACAAATACCAAAAATGATATCCAGTGACCGGATTGATTTGCTCAGCTCGCGTGGTATTTCTATGTACTTTTCTACAGTATTCATCATGCTGATGTACGTGTGGTTTCTGGGCATTTCACCGTTTAGTTCGCACAATGCAATGAGATAGCACTCCATGGCTACCGATGAGATATTGAATACCAGACTGGGACGTTGGCCTTCCGCTACAAACAATTTAGCCCTCTTGTGATACCCTTTTGCATCGGCAAACATTTTATCAAAAGCTTCGAAATCGATGTACATTTGCTTCATTTTGGCAGTCCTTTCGGGTTTAAGTACCATGTTTTTTTCCTTTTAAAGATGTTATATCAATACGAATTACAGCAGTGTGCTTAAGTTTTGATTTGGGGTACTCAAATTTTTTATCCGTAAAATGAGCCACCACAAGGTCAAGCGCCTTTATCTTTTCATCTTCGTTTTCCACGAATACGGCTTTGCCAATACCGATTACAGTTCTGTGCTTTGCTTCAAAATCGCACGGTTCGTCGCTTTCAATAAAGCCTTGGTCAATGCTGATTTCAAAACAAATATTATTGTTACGTTTCAGAATGTCGATTTTCGTCCCGGCCTGAGCCGAATGGAAATATAGCGAGTGGTTATCAAATCCGTAAAATACGGGGACAAGAAAAGGCATGTCTCCATCCACTAACGCTATTCGCATCAGGTGTGCCGAACGAATAATCCCGTCTATCTCAGCACGGTCAGTAATTTCGCGGTCCGTGCGCCGCATTACTCCGTGCGGATGTCCTTCCAAAGTTTCATGCATATAAACTCCTTTCTGTTTTTACCAAACATTTAAACTCCACTCACGTGCTTTTTTGTGCTCCATATCGGTAAACAGTGCATTGGCCATTTGTTCGGCAAGCCATATAGCGCCGGCATAACCAACCACCGGGTGTCGGAACATACCAGCGCGGTCGTATGTTGGGAATCCGACACGTACCATGGGAATTTTATAATCAATCGATATAAAGCGTCCCTTGGAATGACCTAAAATAAGGTCTAACTCAAGTCCGCCTTTAATGCGGCTTTCAAGATCCCACAAATCGGCATTGGTAACGATTTCCATTTTGTGAGCCACGTTTTCCTGTAACTCTTTAATGCGCGGATCGGTCTGATAACCCACGGTATCATCGCCAAGCAGTAATAATACCGGTTCCATTTCGAGGTCGAGGCAGAACTGTGCCATACCAATCACCTGATCGGGATTACCATAAATGGCCACTTTTTTGTTGGCAAGAAACATGTGGGCCACATCGGTAATGGCATCTATGGCTATTCCACGTTCTCTTACCAGCGACTCAGGTATGGGTTTCCCGGTCATCCGTTTCAGATTTTGCAAAAAGGTGTCGGTGTTACGGATTCCGATTGGGGTAGGCCCTATGATGGCAGGTACGTCAAACTCTTTTTCGAGATACTGGGCTGCCTTAGCCCCTTCGTAGCGGTTTAAGGCAATCGTGCCAATAGCATTGGCTGTGCTGCGTAAATCTTCGATGGTGGTTTCACCGTGCGAAACATGGTTTCCGTCGGGCATAAGCGGAGAATCGAATTTTTCGATTTCGAAGAGTACGGTTGCATCTACCTGCATTTCGGCAAGAAGATGCTTGAGTGCCGTTACATCGCCAGGATTTACCCAACCGGTAATCAGGTTTATTTTACCATTTACCTTATCTCCTTTTTGAGCAAAGTAGCTCACAAAATCTCTCACGGCAATATCGTAACCAGTAATCATACTTCCCACAAAACTGGGTGTATGTATGGGAATCAGATGTACTTCACGATCGGCATATTTTGTTTTCAGCAGGCCTTCATTTAATTTTTGAACCACCCCGTCGATGTCATCGCCGATTACTTCTGTTGAACAAGTAGAAATAATAGGAATTACCTTTACATGCGGATAACGCATCAACAACACATCCACACCTTCCTCTACTCTGTTCAAAGCACCAAAAACAGCAGCATCTTCGTGAACCGACGATGAGGCCAATTCGAAACTCTCTTTAAAATGCTGGGAGAATATAAGCCGGACGAACATCACACAACCTTGTCCGCCGTGCACAATGCCGATACAATCTTTGATGCCGATGCTCGCAAATTGCGCACCTGCCGGCTGACAGGTGAAAATCGGATTAATCACTCCGATTCTATCTTTTTCTTTTAATTCACAGTTCATAATTTCTTTTTTAGAATTAATAATCTCCAGGTATTGGGAAAACGGAAATCAATTTAAGTGCGAATTTCGGTCTCAATCCCTGGCTGAATAGGATTTCCGAAACAACAGTATGCTTTAATACTGCTGTTTGGTGAGTTCCTGGTTCAACGAACCCTTTATCATGGTAAAGTCCATTTGTTCCTTTAAGAGCAGCATTATTTGTGCAATATCTTCGTTTGAAGTTTTTTCCACCCACGAAAAATACCTTTTGAAAGCGCCAGATAAGGTCATTGCTTCGCTCCAGTAATAACGATCGGCAGTGGTGTTATCTTCTATTGCCTTTTCACCGCAAAGCAACTGTTTTGTTTTGGTCAGAATCCGCTCATTCTGAATCTCACGGTCCCAGCCGCGAGAGTTATATTGCCAGAGACAGTGTTTGGTGATGTACCATTCCAACTGTTTCATTTTTTCATTGGCTTTTTTAATGTCCATAATCGTTCGTTTTAATTTTATTCAACATCCACCACTTTGTTTTTCTTCAGTTTTTCATAAGGCACTGTTCTTAATTCTCCCGTTTTAGGATCCGGGAAAAGGTACTTACCTTCTTCGGCTTTTTTCTGAAGTGCAGGAATCGGATCGAATTTACTTGTACTCTTTCGTAATACACCGGAGTTTTTGATTTCGTCGGTTAAGGCTGTATCAGAATAGGTTTGTTGAGTTTCAAAGCCTTTATCAGTTGAGATTTCGTCTTTGCTGATATCAATTAAAGCCAGCTGATGAATGGGAGAATAAACACAGTTGTATATATCCCTGGCCAGGCGCACCCAACCTTCATAACCTTTATAAGGACCATTGTGATAACCATGAACATTAAGGTAAGGTATGCGGATTTTCTTAGCTACTTCACCCGGACGTTTTCCGGTCATGATCAGATCGGGCTTTAATGCGAGCATGGCTTCAACCGTTTCCAGTTCGTTCGGATCGTCAATGGCGAGTGTTCCTTCTTCGCAGCGCGATATACCCTTTTCCATGTCGCCCTGATGGCCGAATTTGGTGTAAACCGAAACCACATTAATTCCCATTTCTTTTTTGAGCATGTGTGCCCAATGCCACAATTTGGAACCTCCAGGCCACAAACACATTCTTACTCCTTGCAAACGGGCGGCGTACCAATCTAATTCGGGCTTCCAACGAGCGGTTTCTTCATCAATAATCTGTTGGGCTTTGTCTTCGATGCCGAAGAAATATCCAATTTTCAGTAAAGAATCGGAAAGAGCTTCAAACCCAAAGCCGTCAATGTCCATGCGTGGAATTCCATATCGAACCCTGAGTTCATCGCAGATATACTCGGCCGAACGGGCACATTCCAGCACATTTAGCTGTGCATGGTTCATGGAGCGAAGATCGTCGAAACTTCCGTTGCCGGTGAAGGTGGATAAAATTTGGATACCCATCCGGTGGAAATAGTCCTTCATAATTTCCTGATCGCCCTGAATGTTGTACTCACCCACATAATTGATTACGTATTTGCTGTATATTTCAGGCTTTGCCGTACCAATCATTTTGTTAATCCACTGGTGGTTTATTTTGTGGTGGCCTCCCGACTGGCTTGGACCGGCAAAACCGGGAGAGTTACAAACAAATACCTTTTTGTCGGGCATTTCCAGCATAACTTCTTCGGCAATGGCATCAATATCATCACCAATTAAAGCCGTAGCGCAGGTTTGGTATATGGTCATTCTGTTTATGTGCGGGAATGCTTTGAAAGCTTCAACGATATTTTGCTTCAGCATTTTTTCTGCACCAAAAACGATATGTTTTTCCTTCACGTCGGTAGCAAACGTATACTTCAACTGAAAGTTCTCATTATCGCTTATGTAGCGCTTTGTTTGCCATGTATCGTAGGTACATCCCACAGGGCCGTGGCTCATGTGAAGAACGTCTTTCATGGGGGTACCGATCACGTGCTTTGCGCCGCAATAGGCACAACCCCTTTCCGAAATGGTTCCCGGGATGGTATTCAAATAGCCTAATGGCAGCGCATCCGTTAATTGTTCTCCCGGACCTTTATCTACAGCATGCTGTTTCCTTTCCGGAATACACTTGCTGCATTCAAATTCATGATATGGCATAATTACTTCCTCCTAATTTTAAATTTTACATTATAGCGCTTTCGCCCTCTTCGTTTGTTCGAACCCTTATGGCGTCATCAATTGAACTGATAAAAATTTTACCATCGCCTATCTGTGCAGTTTGGTTGATTTTTATGATGGTACTTACTACCGAATCAACTTCCGAATCAGGTACAACAATTGTTATGAGGCGTTTTGGAATATACTTCATTCCGGCAGACTTTCCTTTCGCTAAAAGTTCCGGGCGTATATCAATACTTACCTCGCCTGCGATTCCCCGCTGACGGCCACGTCCCAGAACCTGCACTGCAGTTACACTGGGGAAACCGAGTTTTTCAAGTGCATCCTTTGTGGGCTCTACTTTCTTGGGCCGAATAATTGCAATTACTTCTTTCATAGTTTCCCTTTTTTAAAGTCCTTTGACACCTGTTCTTACCGTGTAAGCATCGTCAACGGTAGATACGAAAATCTTGCCATCGCCAATATTTCCGGTATATGCTTTGTATTTTACAACTTTCACTACTTCGTCAACAGATTTATCTTCAACAACGACCATAATCATTGTTTTAGGAAGTTCATCGTAATGAGTTGTACCTACAGTGATTCCTTTCTGTTTTCCACGGCCAAAAACACTTATTTTTGTTAGCGAAAAAAAACCTGCTTCTGCAAGTCCTTCTGTAACTCTGTCGGCTGCCTCTGGTCGTACTATTGCTCTTATCATTTTCATATCTGTACCTCCTGTAATTTTTTGTTTCTGAATAGGCGCTTAATCGCCCCATTTACGGGCGGTTAAAGCGTCTATATCGGGTTTAATTAATCTGAAATACCATATTTAACAACCATCGCTTCCAACTCGGGCATTGTTAATGGTTTTGGAATTACCAGCATTTTGTTTTCGATAATTTTGCGTGCCAGTTCGCTATATTCATTGGCCTGGTTGCATTTATCATCGTATTCAATGACCGTCTTTTTGTTAAATTCGGCTTTTTGAACAATGTTATCACGAGGCACAAAATGGATCATTTGCGTGCCTATTGCTTCGCAAAATTCTGCCAAAAACTCTTTTTCCCGATCCACTTTACGGCTGTTACAGATAACGCCTCCCAAACGAACACCACTTTGTTTTGCATACTTCACCAAACCTTTACAGATGTTGTTCGCTGCATAAATGGCCATCATCTCACCGGATGCAACTATATAAACTTCCTGTGCTTTGCCATCGCGTATCGGCATGGCAAAACCTCCGCAAACAACATCACCTAATACATCATAAAATACATAATCCAGTTCTGGCGTATAGGCTCCAACATTTTCCATAAGATCGATAGCTGTAATAACACCACGTCCGGCACAACCAACTCCTGGTTCAGGGCCTCCGGATTCGCAACAACTAATATCCCCAAAGCCTTTGCTGATAACTTTTTCTTTGGTTATTTTTTCGGCACCATCATCCCGCAAGGTATCCATGATTGTTTTTTGATTCATCCCGCCAAGGATCATTCGGGTTGAATCGGCTTTAGGGTCGCATCCGTGAATGAATACCTTTTGATTGTGAAAATAGGCCATAGCTGCAGCGGTGTTTTGTTGGGTAGTAGACTTCCCAATTCCACCCTTTCCATAAAAAGCAATTTTTTTTGTCATAATTAAATTTTTTAGTTTATCATTGATAGATGCCAGATTCCACGGTACTTTCAACCATTTTAAAACCTGTTCTGTGATCTCTTAGGCAACAAGTGTACCAATTTTTTTTTCCATGCTTTCAAATTGAAATTAAACAGGTGTTTTTATTTAATATTTTACAAATAAAAACGCGTATTGTTTTCATTTTAAAATATTTGAAATTTTTAATAATATTTGATAAAATAATTTGAAAGGTTATATCTAATTGAATTTCAATGTACAAAAATGTACAATTCTGATTTATTTTGTACTTTTTCGTACAATTTTCATTGAACTCCCTGAAGGAAATTGTGATTGTATTACAAATGATTTTCTTGTTGATCAAAAAGGGTTAACTTTACTATAATAACCAATTAAAATTAAAAATCATGGAACTTAGCGCACGTAACAAAATCAAAGGAAAAATCAAGGGAATTAAACTGGGTAGTGTAATGGCAAAAATTACATTGGAAATTGGAGACGGTACAATTATTAATTCCGTTATTACTGTTGACAGTGCCGAGGACTTAAAGTTGAAGGTTGGCGACGAAGTTTATGCAATCGTAAAATCTACCGAGGTAATGATTGGAAAATAGGTTTCTGTTAGGTTCAGTTAATCTGTAAATAAAAGACAATCCCATCCATAACAATGTGATGAAGTGATAAAGTGGTTTTGTTCATCCTTCATCACATTGTGTCTTGTTATGATTCAACCCGAACTTACTTTTTTGTAATATACAAATCGATTTACTTACATAAATGTAGGTTTTTATTGAAGTAAACATTATTCAATACTCATATAATTAATACTTTACAAGCATGGCATAATGTTTGCAATACTTGTAATTGAATACAACTTATAACCTTAACCGTATATGAAACTAAGTGCACGAAACCAACTAAAAGGTAAAATTTTAAAAGTTGACGAAGGGTTAATTACTGGTAAAGTAATGCTCGACCTTGGAAATGGTAATATTATTTCTGCCATTATATCCAAAGATGCCATTGCCGATCTGAATTTGAAACCGGGAGATACAGCTTTTGCTATTATCAAATCTACCGAAGTTATTATTGGAACTCCCTGTGAATGTAAGGATGGTGATTGTAACTGCAAATAGCCATGATTGAAGTAGAATGTCAGATATCTATCAAAAAAGACGGGAATGGTTTTTTGAATCCCGCTAAAACCGAGCTCTTGAACGAAATCATACAAAACGGTAGCTTAAGTGGTGCGGCAAAAAAATTGAAAATGTCTTATCAGCACGCTTGGACCATGATAGATGAAATGAATCATATTGCCCCTGAACCCCTCGTAATTAAACAACGGGGTGGCAGAAATGGTGGTGGAGCTGACATTTCAAGCTATGGCATGCAAATCCTCGGTGAATATAAGCTGATAGAAGCACAGGTGAAAAAACTCATCAGGCAAATCAATGTGGATATCAACCTGTGATTTTTTTTGCCCACCGTTATCTAATACAGTTTATAACGAAAAAACAAAAGTCCGAAACCCAATCGGTGCGAATGATATGAAGTTTCGGACTATTAAAATTCAATAAATTTTAACACTTAAAAGTACAAAAAATGAGAAAGATTCACCTATTACTGAGCTTAAGTTTTGTTGCTTCGCTCAGTTTTTCCAGCATTTTTGGGCAAACAACTTTAGATGCGGAATTCCGACCACGCATTGAATTTCGTCAAGGTTTTCGTAAACCTCTTCCCGACACTATAAATCCCGGGTTTATAACCTTTCAGCGTACACGTTTAAATGCCGATTATCGGGGGAAAATTTTAAATGCACGTATTTCTCTGCAAGATGCGCGTATATGGGGAAACAGCGATAATAAAACAAATACATCCAAAATTGAAATTTACGAAGCCTGGTTCGAGTATCTTATTACATCAGGTTTTTCTGCACAAATGGGTCGTCAGCCATTGAAATATGACGATCAGAGATTATTTGGCGTTTCTAATTGGAGTAACACCGGAACATCTCACGATGTGATGGTGTTTAAGTATAATAGCTCCTTTATTCAGGCTCATAGCGGATTTGCTTTCAATAACAGCAAGGACACGCTGTTTGACATGAGTTATGCCTACACAGCGAAACAAAATTATAAAACAATGGAGTACTTATGGTTGTCTAAACCCTTATACCATGGCACTACCCTTTCGCTCATAGGTGTATGCGAAGGGTTTCAGAATAAAACCAAGTACAAAGTTGTATATCCACGCATAACTATTGGCGGTAATTTGGTATATGCTAACGACTCTTCAGCATGGGGGGCAAGCCTCACAGGTTATTTACAGCAAGGCAAGGATCCAGGTAAAGCCTACGGAACTGGATTTGCTGATTTAAAGGCTTATTTCCTGGCAGCAAAAGCCTCCTATAAAATTATTCAAAAATTAACAATTGCGCTTGGCATCGATTACTATTCGGGTTCAGCAACTACCATTGATGGCGGAAAGTCAAACACATTCAATCGCTTATATGGTACAACTCATAGTTTTAACGGATCCATGGAATATTTTTCAACTTTGCCAACACAGGGCCTGATTGATTATTATGGAGGTATATCAACAAAAATAACACCCAAACTATCAGTTGATTTAACCGGACATCTTTTCTATTTTGATAAGGACTTTTTATACAATTCAGTAAAAACTGAAAAGAATCTTGGAACCGAAGCTGACTTGGTTATCAATTATACTGTTTCAAAAGAAATTGCTGTTCAGGGTGGTTACAGCATGTATTTTAATTCGGGTTCAACTGCAAAATATTACAAAATGCAGGGAGTTGATGTTCATAGGCAACAATGGGCATATTTGATGCTCTCTATAAAGCCGCAGTTGTATAAAACACCGGTTGTAACTGAAAGTAAATAGGCATTAGATAAAAGAATAAAAAGAATAAAGACAAAAGAAGCAAGATTAAAGATCCAAGAACAAAGACACTAGATTATAAATATTTATGAATTCATTAATAAAAACCAATATGAAACCTCCATGTTTTGCAAACACAAACAGCGTATGTAAATTTATTATGGAGGTTCCATACGACCTTAAACTTAAAATTATTTACGTAT
>WSSedL1CaDRAFT_10001234_pt1 | contig 15570 bp, 11 predicted proteins | sample WetSurSL1Cattail_FD_9464 | JGI IMG/M metagenome (IMG submission 9464)
CAGCCGAGACCGAGTCCCATGCCCCGGGTATCAAGCCGCTCGACAAGTACCTCCGCGATCTCATCGGCGGCCGGCCGGTCTTTTCCTACCCGATGCGGAAAGGGGGTTTCCGGCTCCGGTACGGGCGGTCGCGGAACACCGGGTTTGCCACCGCCGGGTTTAACCCGGCAACCCTGTACCTGCTGGGCGGGTTCCTTGCGGTCGGCACCCAGATGAAACTCGAACGGCCCGGCAAGGCCTGCGGGGTTGTACCGGTCGATACGATCGACGGGCCCACGATCCGGCTCAAGGGGGGCGACGTGGTCCGGGTGGACGATGAAAAGACCGCGCTTACCCTCATGGGAAAGGTGGAACGGATCCTTGACGTCGGCGAGATCCTGATCGCGTACGGGGATTTCCTGGAAAACAACCACCCGCTCGTCCCGGCCGGCTACTGCGAGGAGTGGTGGCTGCTCGATCAGGAACCGGGAACAAAACTGCCAAAGGACGAGACCGAGGCCCTGGCGCTCGCACACACCACCGGCAGGTACCTCCACCCCTCATGGACGTGGTTCTGGGACGATATCACCTGCGACCAGATCCGGCTCCTCGCAGATACGGTTGCACGGGAGGGAAAGATCGAGGAGGATGCCCTTGTCATCCCGCTCACCGCGGAGGTCAAAGACCCGCTTGAGATCCTGCTCATCCCGCACAAGGTGAGCGGCGGAACGATCCGGATCCGGGCATACCGCGCCTTTACAGCCTGCCTCGGCCTCGACGAGCACCTGAAAAAACGCGATACCTGGAACACGGTGCCGGCCGATGCAGCACAGCTCGACCTTGTCATGCACCTGAGTGGCTTGAAACTCCGGTCCCGGTCCGGGATCCGGATCGGCGGGAGGATGGGACGGCCCGGCAAGTCCAAGCCCCGGAAGATGAGCCCGCCGCCCCACGCCCTCTTCCCGCTTGGGGAGTCCGGGGGAGCACGGCGCTCGTTCCAGGAAGCATCGAGCCATGCCGAGGAATCCGATGCCAGCGCGACCGAGATCGATTTCCAGAAAGAGGGCGGTATGATCGAGATTGAAGTCGGCCGCCGGCGCTGTCCCGATTGCGGTGAGATCACGTACCTGAACCGGTGCCAGAAGTGCAAAACGCACACGACCCCGGTCTACACCTGCCCGAAGTGCGGGCATGAGATGATGACACCGCGCTGCCCGAACTGTGATGTCCCCACTAAGTGCAGCCAGCGGATCGCCTTAAACGTAAAGGAGGAATACGCGCAGGCAATGGGGCGCCTCGGGATAAAAAAAGACAGTATCGCGCTCGTGAAAGGCGTAAAGGGCGTGATCTCCCAGGAGAGAACGGTCGAGGCGATGGAAAAAGGCATTCTCCGTGCCCTCCAGGACATCTACGTCTTCAAGGACGGCACCACGCGCTTCGATATGATCGATCTCCCGCTCACCCATATCCGGCCGGACGAGATATGCGTGAGCGTGGAAAAGATGCGAGAGCTCGGGTACCTCAAAGATATCAACGGCTACGATCTCCAGAACGGGAAACAGGTCGTAGAACTGCACCCGCAGGACATCCTGCTCTCCGACTCCTGTGCCTTGTATATGATCAAGATCGCGCAGTTCATCGACGATGAGCTCACGAAGTTCTACGGACTTCCGGCATTTTATAACGTAAAGACCCGGGACGATCTTGTCGGGCAGCTCATGATCGGCCTTGCACCGCATACGAGCGCCGGCGTGCTTGCCCGGGTTGTCGGGTTTACCCGGGCAAACGTTGGTTACGCCCACCCGTTCTTCCATGCGGCTAAGAGGCGGAACTGTTTCTTCGGCGATACCGAGATCGAGGTGATGGACGGGAAGAACTGGACGAAGATCCCCATCCGCAAATTCGTGATGGAGAACTTCGACATCAGCCAGCCCGGCATCGACCGGCTGGGTACCTATTACTCCGACCCGGTCCGGCCCTATTACACCCGGACCGTGGATACCGCCGGGACCCTGCACATCCGTAAAATTACCTCGGTCTCCATCCACCGGGCGCCTCCAAACCTCCTCCGGTTTACCACCGCCCGCAGCCGGCAGCTCACGGTCACCCCGGACCACGCGATGATTGTCTGGGATGTCGGGTACCTCAGGAAGATCCGGGCAATGGAGGTCAAGGCCGGCGATCCCGTGCCGGTCTTTGAAGGAAACGCCGTTATTACCGACCGGATCACCAGCGTCGAGACGGTTGCCACGCTCGAAGACCGGGTGTACTGCCTGACGGTGGCTGAAGACCACACGCTCGTTGCAAACGGCATCTTCACCGGCCAGTGCGATGGCGATGAGGACTGCGTCATGCTCCTCATGGACGGCCTCTTAAACTTCTCCAAATCGTTTTTGCCCCAGAACCGGGGCGGGACCATGGACGCCCCGCTCGTGCTCACCAGCCGGATCGACCCGGCGGAGATCGACAAGGAGTCCTTAAACGTGGATGTCGGGAAGGGATACCCGCGCGAACTCTACGAGGCCGGCCTCGCGTACGCGAAAGCAAAGGATGTCGAGCCCCTCATCGACCGGGTGGAACGCAGGCTCGGGACCCCGCAGCAGCTGGAAGGGTTCTTCTTCACCCACGACACCTCCGACATATCGTCAGGCCCGCTGGAGTCCACCTACACGCAGCTCAAGACCATGGCCGAGAAACTCGATGCCGAACTGGATCTCGCAGAGAAGATCCGGGCGGTCGATGCGGATGATGTGGCAGAACGGGTCTTAAACACCCACTTCATCCGCGACCTGATGGGCAACCTCTCCGCGTTCTCCAAGCAGAAGTTCCGGTGCACCAAGTGCAACACGAGCTACCGCCGGATGCCGCTTGCCGGCAAGTGCACGAAGTTTAAGGGAAAAGGTATCTGCAACGGCAACATCATCCCGACCGTGCACGAGGGCTCGGTCAAGAAGTACCTCGAAGTGTCCCGGGCGATGGTGAAAAAATACAAGGTGTCGGAATACTGCCGGCAGCGGGTCGAGGTGCTCGACCTGAATATCGAGTCCACGTTTGGCGAGGAGAAGCAGGAACAGCTGGGCCTTGCCGATTTCATGTGACCCGGTGTTGCGATAAGCATCCCGGTACCGGGCCCTCTTCACTTGTTCCGTCCCCGGCCTGGTTCTGAATATTCGCCCGGAAGGTTTGCCCGGGTTATGGTCGCAGATACCGTTCCGTGCCGGGAAAATGCCGGCAAAATATTTTTCCGGCCAAAAAAGGGAGTAAGTTAGCAAGCCGATTATCGGATACGTATCCGATAATCGGATGTACATCTGACTCGCTGTTTCCGGCTCCGGCGTGAATTTTTTTGGTGGTTCCGGTTTTTCAGGAAAAAAACCGGATCGCCCGGGTCCGCAACTTTTTTTTGTTCCAAAAAAATTCCGGTTTTTCCCGGTTCACGCGGGAAAAGGAGCCGGGCCGGAGATGCAGTACGGGGCGGCGTACTGCTCCCCCCGTTTTTGGATCAGATCGAAGTAAACCCTACCATAAGGAGGGCAAACAGCACAAGATCGTAGGTACCGTGGCAGATGGCGCTCGTCGAGGTATTCGTATATTTCCGTAACACGCCAAAACAGAGGCCGGCAAGGAGCACGCCGATCACGCCGTCCCATGCATACTGGTACGCATGGAGCGAGGCAAAGACAAGTGCCGAGAGCAGGATCCCGAAACGCGGCTGGATGACCCCGCGGATCGCAAGTTCCTCGCCAAGGCCGGCAGCAACCGCGGCGACAACTGCGGCAAGCGGGGTGAATGACGAGGCAAAGAGGTTGTTGACCAGGGTCTCGTCCGTTATCGTAATCCCCGTGGCCGCAAAGAGTCCGGCAAGCAGATTATCGAGCACCGTGAAGATGCCGACCAGCAGGATACCCAGGGTGATTGCCAGGAGTACCTGGCGGAGCGTGGGCCGGACAAGGCCGAGCCGGTCGAGCGTTCCCCGAATATCCCGGCGAACCCAGAGCCCGACCAGGAAAAACGAGCCGATAATGGTCCAGATGAGGGTGAAGGTGTCCGTGTTGACGGAGGATCCGGGCACTTCCGTCCCGATCCCGAGCACGTTCTGGAGGTTTGCGTCAAGGAACGGGGCGTTGCCGGTAACTGCAAGCGGGACAATGGGTAAAAGGATGAGGGCCGTGACCGTAACAAGACCGATCGTCTGGACAAAAGAGTCAGGATCGATGGGGAGGACACGGGCGAGCAGTACCCTGAACCGGCGCCAGAACCCGAAAAGGCAGACCAGCCCGGCACACAGCGGCACAAGCAGGGCAACAGCAACTTTTCCCGCTGATAGCGATGCGATCCATGCATTCATTACCTCGGGATCAGGAGAAAACGCCCCGGCCGGCCCGAGGGTAAACAGGAACGTAACAATGACGGTACAGGCAAGCAGGCCAAGGAGCCAGAGGATGGCGATGTACCGGACCCACCGGGTAGTCTCCCCGAGGTATGCAAGGAGGGCAAGGATCACGAACGGGGCAACCATTCCCCCGGCTGAAACGAACTCCCCGACGATTCCCTGATCCCCCATGACAAGCGAGAGGATCATCAGGACGAGGAATGCAGCGATAACCGGGATGGTGACAAGAGCGTCGCGGTACCTGCTCTGCCGGACCGATTCACAAAAGCGGGAAAGCACGGGAGGGATCGACATTGGTTGTCTGGTGTACTGGGCACGGAACAAAGATTATCCTTGCGGGGCAGACATCCCCTTTTGCCAATCAATTTCCTTATGTATTCCGGTCGCCAACATTATCCCGCACACACGCGAGAATATCTAAGTGGCCAACAGAGGCGGACTCAAGATCCGTTCCCGAAGGGGTTCGCAGGTTCGACTCCTGCTTCTCGCATACTGTTTTGACAAAATTGGTGGTTATTAGGGAAGATTATTCGAGTTTGATATAGGATTTTCCTTCCATTCCTATATCGATTCCCGTTGCAGTTATCGCTTCATCACCTACTGCATCGTCGGCGCTCGCTTTCACGCGGATCCAATAGGTTCCTGACGGGAGGTTTCTTACGTCCAGGGTCGAACCCTGTATTGAGTTGACGCAGGGACCACTGAATTCCGTATCGAACTGGTGCCAGCTCTGCTTATTGTCGTTTGACCAGAACACCTGTTCGGTTGCGCTTTTAGTGATATTCCCCGGGTAGGTGAGATTCCATGTTACCGGGAGGGTATCTACAATTTTGCCGCCACCCGTGTTTGCTGCAAGATCGGTCAGTCTGATTGCCTGCATCGACCATCCGGGGTTGGTGAGATTGGGGATCACGTTCACGTATTTTGTCGGCAGGTCCATTCTGTCGGTACCATTGTTGAAGATGACCGATGAACCTGAAAACACTTCGATATTCCCCGGCTTTAAAATTCTGAATCTCATGTCTGCCTGCCAGACCTGGTTAAGGGTGATTGTGCCGATGTTGAAATTCAGGTTGTGATCGTCGTTCCAGTCGGCAGTCTGGTCCGTGACATTCGTATTCCCGTCCTGCCAGGTGATTTTGGAGGATGCAGTCGGATCGTACACATACTGGTAGACATCTGCTCCCGGGAGGGTGACGCCGGACACATTGACATTGTCAAAGGCAACCTGCATCGTAGTGTTAACGCCGGCCTGTTCCTGGAGATCGCCAGCGATCTTTTTATATGCATCGTTCAGTGCGGTTGCCGTCAATGCCTGCTGATAGAACCCCCCTGTAGCATTTGCCATTGATTGCAGTGTACTCTGCGACATGGCAGCAGGTGAACTGGCAAAGAATATAAAATAGAGACGGATATTATGGTTTTTGGCGTAAATGGATAAATTTTGGTTTGTAAGTTCCGCGTTATCATAATAATTGGCATTTGTATAATAGTAATATAGGGTAGTTTCCCCATAGTTGGGGTCATTATTAGGTACATTGACTTTAGCGTAATGGTTATATCCCCCATTAAGGTCGGTATAATAATAATAAGTATTATAATCCGTAACGCCACCGGACCAAGATGCAACATTATTATTTAAAGTATAATCCCATGAAGAGAATCCGTTTCCTTTTCCATTTGGTGCACCATAATAGTTCCAGTCTCCATCGGTCATAACAATGATCGCCCGTATTGCATTCGCATCTGTATTCGGGTGCGCGACCATGTCATCAATGGCTTTTTTTATTGCGTCCCGTGTTGCTGTGGCACCGTTTGAGTTCAGGTTTGAAACAGCAGTTTTTACCGGACTAAATGTGGTTTGTAATGCTGCATCGTGAGACACATCTGATGCAAAAGAAAACAGACCCACCCTGTCCTGTCCCTCTGTCATATTATTGATGAACGTGGTCGCAGCGGATTTGGCAATAGATATTCTAGTAGGTGTACCGCTTTTCCCGGCTAGATTATTCCCCATACTTCCTGACCGGTCTATTACAAGATTGACATCAATGGGACTTGGCTGGAGCGCCCACCCGTCCCCCTTCAGTTTAATCGTGAGATCCACGGTATCGTTAACGCCGACCGTAAGGGGGTTCACGCTCGTATCGACGCTGAGGTAAGGATAGTTCTTCCAGTTCAGCTGGAGATTTTGTATGACCTCGGTGCCATTGGCATTTACCCATTTAGCGGTCACCGTTACATGCCCGGTTGCCTGCTGGTTGTAATTGAGATCTTTCTTATTCCGGCTGAATGCCCCGGGCATGAATTTAACGGTGGCAAAACCATCATCGTTGGTAGTCCCCGTCACCGTTGCCGAATGTGTACTTTCCCATACCGGTCCGGCAGTGACATTATACGTGCCGTCGTACCATGGCGTTCCGATGGTAAAGGTGACAGACTCGTTTTTAACGGGATTTCCCATAATGTCGGTCACTTCAGCCGAGACATTGGCCCGCAGAGAACTCCCTGCATCAAGGCTCCCCATCGTCTGGGGGCTTGCGGTCAGCTGCATATTGACCGGGGCCGTGCTGTAAAACTCCACAAACCTGGTCGCCGTCACCGATGAATTCGTAAGCGATGTTGCTGTAACAGAAATGTTGGCTGCGGTCTGGTGGGGGCCATAGGTCAGCCAGACCTGGCCGAGATCGTTTGAGGTAAATGTGGTATCCTTGTCTCCCGCCCAGCTGGTGTGCAGCAATAGCGACTGGTTTTCTGCGATGTTGCCATGCTTATCGTAGAGTGTATAGATAAACGAGAAGGTATGGTCCGCTGCGCCGTCGCAGGGCTGCATTGCGGGAGATGGAGATACATCCTGGGTAATACTAAAGGGGACAGCGTCCGTCAGGCTGGTAATCGTTTTGTACTGATCGCCGATATTCCCGAACGGTTTCATCCAGATGATGTTCTCCCCGCCAGCAATGGAGGTTCTGACGGTTACTGAAGCATTACCCTTTGCATCCGTGTTCGTGGTGATATCCTGCACGAACGTTCCGCTCTTATCGAACGCTGCTGTGTTGTTGACCGAACCGATGTGAAGAGAGACGGTGTGTGTAGCGGCCGGGTTTTTATTGTCGATGGGATTTCCCCAGTAATCGGCAAAACTCATCGAAAACGGCGTCTCCGTGTCTACCGTCACCTCGCCGTCATAATCGAACCGAACGGTATACGGAACGTCGTGATCGATGTACTGGGGTATGGTTTTGGTGACACTATACCCGTCTTTGGAGATGGTGGCGGTAATATTTACGGCCCCGGATTTGGTACCGGCCGTAAATGTTCCGGTCGCAATACCGGATGCGTCTGTCGTGGGGCTTGTCATGACAAGCGATCCGAGCGCCGGGTTGTCAAGTGCGAGATTCACGGTTGCGCCCGCCAGTGAACCGGATGTTGTGTTGTGTGCAATGACGGTGATTGTTGAAGGATGATTCACCACTATCCAGGTTGCACTGGTAGACAGAGATGACGATTGATCGGGTACAGGATCAGCACCGCACAGTCCTATGAGCAGGAGAAAGCCAAGAAGTACGATTAAAATCCGGTGTATGTGCATACCCTTCACGTACGTAGTGATATTGACAGGTGCCGTATATATACCTGCTATTTAACTGCTGCGTATCCCGGATATCCCCGTATCGCGAAGGATTAAAAAAATAATCAATTTCCCAGAGTTCCTTATGTCGGAATCCCCCGGGGATCTTCTGGTATTACACCGATTTGATGATAATATCGTACCGGTTGATCACCAGTCTTGCAGTTTTTTTGGGATCTGTGGGAACCATATATCCTGCGACAGGATTGCCGGTCATCTTCAGCGTATTTTCAAAATAATTATCCCATGCGGTTGAATAATCAGCATCTGAATTTGGGATATACTTCACATAGATCCGGTCATCTGCCGGAATCTCATATGATGTCGAACTGGTCTTTGTCTGGTCCAGCGCCATTTTCACCGTTCCAACACCGGCCCGGGACATTGCATCGGTCGAATTGAATCCGATCAGGTAGATCACGGCAGTATTGGTCTGGTCGTCCACAAACCACCGGGGCTCTGCGAGCATGGCCGATCCTTCCTGTGCGAGCATCCGTTTTACCACGGCACCGTTTTCAAGTGACATGCCGGTCTGGGCGCTTGCAGACTCGTAGCGAAGATCCCCGGGATAGAATGTGTATGGACTCCCGTCATCATTTTTGATCAGATTATTCGTATCGGTAATCTCAAAATGTGCATTGCCGGAGCCCTCCGTTGTATTATGGACGACCATTGTCCCGCCCCCTATCTTCAGTGACGTCTCCTTATAGGGGACCGTCTTGTACGCCAGGCTCTTGACATCGTTCTGCAGCACGATCAGGTTTTTTTCCATGATCTGCTCGTCTGCATTTGTCTGCTGCTGGATCAGTATCGGGTACCCGTACAGAGTTACCAGTCCGATCCCTGAAATGATAATCCCAAAAATGAGAATAAACCCGATGGCCTCGGATACTGCATGCTCGTTCCTTCTTTTGGTAGTCCTGACCGCCTGCATGGTTTTTAGCACTCCCCCGGATGGTACATGATCACGTTAATCCCCCTCACAATTCCACGCAATGTTGTTCATTCTCACGTCCCGAATCCCGTAGAATCGTAACGTATTCTGTTCATACCCTGTCCTGTCGTGTTCCCGGATACACTCCGCGTTGCGCTGATCCCGCCAAGACTGATGTTGCTCGCGATGATGCCACGGTAAACCCTGGCGTACTGATCCGCAGCGGTCGCACCCTGGTGGATCTCCACGGTATAATCCTGCTGTGCGACTTCGTCCGGGATATCGAATGCAGTGGATATGGTTCCGTTTGTCGGGGCGATACTATAGATATCGACAATCCGTGTCGAGATCCCGTTGCCGATATCGGTAAAGGCAGTATACTGGAGCGTCTCTGACGGTCCCTGCATGAAGTTTGCATTTACCATAAGGAGCATGACCATGAAGAGCAGGAGAAGGATGCCGCTCACGATCACGTATTCGATCATCCCCGTCACTCCGTTCTCACGGCAATCTTCAGAGCGATGTCCAGTACTCATTGTACTCCGTCACCCCGTTGTTGTAGTGGATTGAAATATGCTTATGTGAATCGGTTGAGTTGGATGTGGGAATTATAGTATACGTTACCACAGCCCCTTTCCGACTGAGTGCCAATGATTTAATGTCCTCTTGAAGGATGGCAATTTTGGATGGATCACTAGAATACTGTGAGGACTCTGTAATGACATTCTTTACATCCCGGATATCGTTTTTTGGGAAATCCAGCACACCTTCCGCTGTTGTCTGGCCGACCAGGGTCGACTGGTTGAGGAGCATCGCAAGGAAAAACAGGCTGAAACTCACGACAAATCCCATCAGGACGATCCACTGTGCATCATCGTTTAATCCCGCCATAAGAGTACCTCCACCAAAACGGCACGGGGTTTGAAATCGGTTCCCCCGCCCCCCGGAAATGTTTTATTCACTATCACCCATTCGGTTACCCTCACGGGATGCTCCCCCCCGGTGAGATTACGGTTTGTAGAGAGCGGGAGAGTCCCGGTTGTCTTGTTCGCGATATTGTAATACGAAACCGTTGCATTGTAGTGAAGCCCGTTTGGGGCATTATCGATCTTCGAGCCGGTCTGGTTATTCACGTAATTTAAAAAAAGCGTGTTAAATCCGGTACCGTCGAACTGTCCCTGCACCCCGTTATAATAAAGGATGTCCTGAAGCGGACTCGTGGAAGACGAACCGTTCACCGGCGTATTCATCATCCTTAACGCATCGGTTCCCAGCTGTTCGAGCTGCATATCGCTGATATGGGTGTCCCCGGGCGTGTAAACGGAAGTTGCCCCGAGAACGAGATATGCCGAGAAGAGCATGATGAGTGCTGCGGCAACACCCTCGATCGTGTAGAGCTGGCCGTGCTCGTTTACCATACCGACACCTCCAGCACGCCATCCTGCAGTTTTGGCAGGGTGATGTTTTTCGGGTCATACGTATATTCAAACGGCCCGCTCCCTGTATTATTCAGATACCCATTCTCCGGGAATAAAGTCACGTTATCTGTGTCGTAATGATTGAATGTCAGGTTGAAATACAACTGGGTATTGGCATCGGCAAGGTCGGTTGTAATGAATCCCGGCGGGATAATCAGGGAGAGGTTATCCTCGATAGGATATGGGAGGTCCACCTGCTTATTATCTACAATCGGCGAGGTGAAATTTGCGAAACAGACAACAGGCGGATGGGGATTAGTCGAGATTGGCTTGGACCGGCAGATCTGGATGGCCTCTAAGGTAGTATGTTGTGCTTCAGCTCCGAGGGACTTATTCACAACACTGACATTCATGCCGCTGATGTTGACCATGATCTGATCGTTGTAAGGATTAATCTGGTACGCCGGGTCTGGTTCATCCCCCAGCAGGTTCGTGAAGTTCAGGTGGATAGAGAAAACATCGGTCGTGACGTTATCGCTTGAATTGAACATATATGCCCTGATTTTGGAGTCATCTATCGAGGCATTGCTGTTCCCTTTCACTTTCACCACCCTTCGGATGTACCCGTACTCGTCCGGCGGGTTGTCGCCAATCGATCGCGTGAGATTCGATCCCGCCTGCTGGAAAGAGATATTGAACAGATACGGATAATCCCCGAAAATTACCCGCGACCGGTAATCGTCCGGGTAGGACCAGGTCCTGCAGAAGAATCGATCCACTTTCTGCGACGAAAGGATGTTGGGGGAGTCTTTGGATACGGCAAGGCCGAACCTTAACATGTCCCCCTTATGGGAATCCGCGAGCGTCTCCCATGCGGGATTGTACGGCATCCCGGGATCTTCCACGAGAATAACGCCCGTCCGGTAGGCCACCGCATCGTAATCGACAGTCCGGCTCTGGAGACCAATAAAAAGGCCCGGGATCAGGGTCGCGATATAGATGAATGCAATGAGAAAGATGGTAAAACCGGCCAGGAAATCGATCGAGAGGTTACCGGCATCGTCAGTCATGGGTGGCGATCACATCCCCCGTGGTTGCGTTGATACTATATTCCCGGGGGTGCGAACCGGATGGCCCCGTAACCGTGTATATCCCCCGGGAAATCTCAAGTTCGGCGTCTCCTGTCAGGGTCTGGTTTCCTGAGTGTACGATCTTCATAACATCCCCGGGCGACACGATGCCGGCGAGATCGATCTCCTGATCCGGCAGCTTGTCCCCCTGCCAGGGGACTGAGCCGGCTCCGGTACGATCGTAGGTCATCAGGGTCACGTTCTGTCCCTCGCGGATTCCAAGGATCCACTGCTCTGCGTATCCGGAATTATTTACGTTCCGCCCCCTGACGTAATAGACCGGATAGTGCTGCCGGCTGGCATTGGCCTGCTCCGGGCTAACGGCAACGACAGAGTCCGCTTCTTCGAGCGAGAAGTGATCCTCCCCGGGACTCGTGAACACCTGTCTGAATCCTTCATTAACGGGCCCGGTGCCGTTTACATCAACGGTATGAGGCTGGCCTGACGGGTTCAGCAGCCAGAGTACACCAATTCCTCCTGTTACGGCAAGGCTGACTACCGCTACAACCAGGATTGCAAGGTGCATTCTTTTCATTATTGGCCTATAGACGGGTAAATGGATATAATTGTTCTTTTACGTACCCGGAGGATCTACCGCACCGGGGGAGGGGATTTTTTTTATCGATAACCGGCAGGGAATATTCCGCCGGTCCCCCTCACGCCACAATCTTTGCTATCGGAATCTCTAAGATATCCTCAGCCCCGCACCGCTTGAGCTTCGGGATCAGCTCGTTTACCGAACCCTTCTGCACGACCGTCTGGACGCTGTAGTACTCGATCCCGTGGAGCCGGCTCACGGTCGGCTTCTTCATGGCGGGAAGGGCGGCAACGATCTTTTCGAGCGCCGCGGTCGGGACGTTCATGGTAAGGAGCACCTTGTGCCGGGCTTCGAGCACGCCAAAGAGCAGGGATTTTATCTCCTCGATCTCGCGGCGCTTCTCCGGGTCTGCCCACGCCGCCCTGTTTGCAATGATCACCGTGTGCGACTCCATGATCTGGCCGATGATCTTAAGGCCGTTCTTCCGGAGCGTTGTCCCCGTCTCGGTTAAGTCCACGACCACGTCCATGAGGTCCGGCACCTTTGCCTCCGATGCCCCAAACGAGTGGAAGAGCTGCACCGGGATCTTTTTTTCCTCAAAGAACTGCTTCGTGAGCTCGGGATACTCGGTCGTCACTTTGCTCCCGGGCCGGATCTCTGAAGCATCATTGATCGGCTCGTCGCGGTGGACCGCGATCACGATCTTCACGTTGCCCTCGCCGGTCTTGCTGTACGTAAGGGCCGCGACTTCGACCACGTCCGATTTCGTCTCGCGGACCCAGTCGAGGCCCGAGATCCCGAGATCGAAGTAGCCCTTGTCCACGTAGGTCGGGATCTCCTGCGGGCGGAGGATCTTTACCTTCCCGATCCGGGAATCGGCTATTGCCGGGTTATAGTCGCGGTCGGTGCGCCTGACTTCGAGATCGGCCTCCTTGAAAAGCTGGAGTGTCTGCGCTTCGAGGCTGCCCTTGGGGAGTGCGAGGGTGATCATATCATATCCCCTCCGCCTGCAAAAATGATAAATGGATACGGTTTGGATCGTCCGCTTATGCGAACGAGTGGATGACAAGCCCGCTCAAGAGCTTTGGCTCGAACCACGTGGACTTGGGCGGCATGATCCCGCCGGCATCGGCAATGGAAAGGACCGTTCCCACCCGGACCGGCTGCATGGCAAACGCGAGCTGGAACTTTTTCTCGTCCACCAGTTTTTCGAGATCTGCCACCGGCCGGGCACCGCCCAGGTACTGGAGCCGGGCATCGCCCCGGGGATCCGTGATGCCGAGCATCTCTTCGAGCACGGTCTTCTGGAGCACCGAGACATCGAGCACATCGATGGGCCCGGCGTTCTGGTCAATGGGTTTCGTGCACTCGTACCACGTCCCGCCGAGGTACAGGTGCATCACGTGGTACTGTTCCGGCCGGGCGATCTGCGGTTTTATGTTGTACCCGCGCCCGTCCACCGTCCCGTACGGGGTGACCGCATAGTGTTTTTTGAGCTCTGCGAGGAACGATCCGGGCGTGTACTTCCCGAGATCGGTCAACAGCCGGCTGTACCCGTGGATCTTCACCCGGTTCTCGGCAAAGAGCACGCCCATGAACCGCCCGATCTCGCCATCGCTTTTCTCGCCTGCTGCTTTCTTCCGGTCAGCAAGGTTCACCGCGGCCTTTGCCCGGTGGTGGCCGTCGGCGATGTAGAGGTTTGCAACACCAACAAACCGGCGCTCCAGTTCGTCGAGTGCCTTAGGATCGGTGACGGCAAAGATCTGGTGGATGCCGCCCTGCGGGGTCGTAACCTCGGCATCCGGTTTTCTGCTTCCCGCAATGAGCGATTCGATGTAGGAGAAAAGGCTGTCCTTGTCCCGGTACAACAGCACGACCGGGCCGTTGTGGGCCTGTACCGCATCGATGTGCCGGGTCCGGTCCTCTTCCTTGTCGTACCGGGTCAGCTCGTGGCGCCGGATTTTATTGGTACGGTAATCTTCCGTCTCAAGGCAGCAGCAGAGCCCTAAAAACGTGTCCCCGTCCTGCCGGATCCGGTACACGTACATCCCGGGCTGTGCATCCTTTTTCAGCCGGCCGCTCGCGATCAGCGCAGTAAAGTTCGTCTTCGCCCGCTCGTAGACTTTGTCGTCGTTTGCGGGCAGGTCCGGGAGTTCGGCGTCAGAACGGCTGACGGTTAAAAAACTGTCCGGGTTCTTTTTGATGATCGCCCGCGCCTCTTCGGCAGTCACGACATCGTACGGGACCGCTGCGATGGCCTGGGCCTCGCCGGGTGCGGGACGCACCGCGGGGAATCGGCAGATCGTTACCATGGTACCAACCGGCGCCCTATTAAAACAGGGCGTTCTTTCTCATACGTTTGGCGATATCACATATATACCCACAGACCCCGGCGAAAGCCCGCTCGAAAGCGGGCTTGTTGGCGCAAAAGCCTTATTGTACGCGAAGGGCAACAGGATAACCTGCAAAAACGAGCTCTTCCCCATGATAAAATCCCGTGACGCTATCCCGGTAAAGACCCCTGCCCAGATCCGGCGGGCAGGCCCGGCCGATGTCGATGCGATCTATGCCATCGAGGTCGAGGCATTTGTCGAGGCATGGGATAAACAGACGTTTGCCGAGGCGCTCGCGTATTACCCGACCACGTTCTTTGTCGCGATCTGCGAGGGACAGATCGCGGGGTTCATCATCGGGGCCATCGAGGATACGGGCGAGAATATCTACGGCCACATCTGCAACTTCGCGGTATCCTCGCAGTTCCGTGGCCGGGGGATCGGGCGCCAGCTGATGCACCGGACCGAGCACCAGTTCGCGCTCCAGCTTGCCACCGGCTCCCAGCTCGAAGTCCGGGAATCCAATGTCCCCGCCCAGAAGTTCTACCGCCGGCTCGGGTACCAGGATGTCTTTTTTGTCGGCGGCTATTATGCAAACGGCGAGGACGCCCTTGTGATGATGAAGTGGTTCCGGTTCTAGGGCACAAACGCTCTCTTTGGCACTCCTGCTCCCGGTTCACTGCTTACAAATCCCGGGCAAAAATACGGGACCCCCCGAAGGATCGCATGGTGCATTTTTGTACAGGGCCACGGTACGATTGTTTGTTTTTCTGACGTGAAAATCCGCGGTCTTCCCGGATCCCGGAGATCACTTTTGCACCTTGTGACCCCCATCGGGGGTGGCCGTTTCCGTACGTACCTTCCAGTGTGCGGATGGATCAGGAACCCCCGCCCGGGCAGATTGTTTCGGATCGTTTATCGCCCCGCCAGACTAACGGGAAAATCACAGTTTCGAGGCCTGGGAAATGAAAGAGGCAAACAAAGAGGCAATCAGCGAATTTTTGAAACACGCGGACTCCATCGGCGACGACATGCTCGAAGACACACAGAAGATGCTCGGGAGCATGCCGTTTATCCTGCCCGTCCAGAAGAACGAGCGGCCGGACTACTTCGCGCTCATGTGCATTGCGGACGATATGCTCTGCCGGCCCCCGAACCTTTCGGCAAAGACCGCCGAGCTCGTCACCCTTGCGGCGGCGGCAGCGGCAGGGGCC
>WSSedL1CaDRAFT_10001235_pt1 | contig 15565 bp, 20 predicted proteins | sample WetSurSL1Cattail_FD_9464 | JGI IMG/M metagenome (IMG submission 9464)
CAGTCGCATTTAGACTTGCTGGATTCAAACAATGAACCCGATCCGGCCAATTTTTCTGCACCATTGCAGAAAAATTGTCACTTACTTGCCGGATCGAGGTTAAAATGAAGGGTCCATCAAAGGAGTAAAAAATGTCTAAAATTTTAGTTACAGGCGGGGCGGGTTTTATCGGAAGCAATTTGGTGGAAGAGCTTTTGCCGTTGCATCAGGTATCTGTAGTGGACAATCTGTCAAGTGGTAAACGATCTCAAGTTTTAAACGGCGCCGGGTTTTATGAGGCCGATATTTTAGAAAAAGATTTTCTTAAAATAGTTGCGCAAGTAATGCCGGATTATATTATCCATTTGGCGGCTCAAGTTAATGTAGCAACCTCTTTGAATCAACCCTTCCGGGATCTGGAGTTAAACATTTTAGGCAGTTTGAAGGTAATGGAAGCTGCCCGTTTGTATGGAGTCAAAAAGATTATCTATCCATCATCGGCTGCGGTTTATGGTAATCCTCAATTTCTACCCATTACCGAGGAACATCCGGTAATGCCGATGTCGTTATACGGGATTAGTAAACATACCCCGGAACATTATTTCCAGGTTTATTCCGCGACCTATGGCCTACGATATTCGGTTTTGCGCTTTGCCAATGTATATGGGCCAAGACAAGATTCCGGCGGTGAAGGAGGCGTGGTGGCTATCTTCGCAGATCGTTTGCTAAAAAATGAACCAATCCAAATCTTTGGCGATGGGGAACAGACCCGGGATTTTGTGTTCGTAAAGGATGTAGTCCAAGCTATTACTCAAGCCATGATCAGTGGCGATAACCAGATATATAATATAGGATCCGGGCAGAAAGTAAGCATTAATGGCCTGCTTCATGAGTTGCAGATTTTGACCGGAAGTAACACCGAAGCGGAGTTTTTGCCGGCCCGGCCGGGGGATATTCGTCATAGTCTGTTTGATATTTCGAAGGCAAAATCCAGTCTCCATTGGATGCCGAAAAATGATTTAAATACGGGGTTATCTACGACTATTGAGTGGTTTCAGCGTACCAGACTATAATAAGCGTTGATTTTGGTTTCATCATTTTGCCTGAGTCCGGCCTCCAGATCCATGGCAAATTCTTCATTAAAGCGTTCCACCGCTTCACCGAGTATCTCACGGCAGATTCGTCGTCCGGCTGTACTCTGGGGGTGCTTGGTCACAAAATTTACAATTTCAGCTATTTTGGATGAATGGATCATTTTTTTCACCACCACCGCTAGTTTACCCGCGCTGGTCTTTTTTATGTTTCGATTGCCGAGGTATAATTGAAAAGGAGCGGGGAATTCTAGTAGCTTAGTTAATCCCCTTCGTCCTGGGATGGTCTTATTCCCGAGAAGTCGGTAAAGGCCTCGGTTTCACTTACAGTTCCGATAATTGCATAAATCGCTTTTTTACCGGGCGCATAAATTTTATGCGCTTGTTTAAGCACTTTTTCCTTAGCGCTCTCCAAGTTGTCCGCTTCAACAATAATATCTAAACGACGCTGGTTTCTTTTAAAACTTACCCGGACAGAAGCTGCATATAACATTGGCATAAATACCTCCCGATTTTTCAACCTGAAATCCGGCGAGTAACTTCATTAATTCAAATCAAATAAGCACTTGCCGGATTCGGACAATAAACCCGATCCGGCCGATTTATCGGCGTTACAGCGGGAAAATTGCAATATTTTTGCCGGATCGAGGTTTAATTTCACCGTACGGTTAAGATTTCCTGCTCTAATTTGTATATTGATAGCGGGGAACGTTTTGGAGAGGAATTTCGGCAAACTGGTGGAATTACCAATTAAAGTTGTTTCCGATGGGAGCGGTGATTTTGAAAAAGGAATGTGTGCTTGATGAGGCTAAAGAATGTGATGACTGTGGCAAATGCGAGATTTGCGATTTAGATCAAAATAAGATCTGCGATAATTGCTGCCGCTGCCTTGGAGAAGCCGATTATAATGCGGTGGAAATTACTGAAATCATCGTGCCGAGTCAGATAAAATTAAAACGCAAAAAAAGTCCTAAATAAAAAATACCTTTTCAAAAGGAGGGTAAACCGTTTGCGGTTATAACCTCCTTTTGAAAAGGCTAAAATAATGATTATTGCAGGGATAGGTTCCAATTGTGGCCGTTATTGTTATCCCAATGATCGGCGCTGTCTTTAAAGCAAAGATTCATCTCGTGCGCCCTTTCCACTTTTATGGCAGTGCTAAAACTACCATCCGGCAATCGATCCATTTTTTGCGTATTGACGGCCCGATTCCAACTGTCGAATCCATAATGAACAAAGATTTCACCGGCTCCCGAGGCTTTGAGTATTCCCTGGTACTGAATGTTTAGGGTATCCTCAGGCCGGGGCGATGTGGGTTCCCAGGATGTCGCCTCATCAAAGGTTCCGAACTCTTGATCATTCGTATTAAGTCCTAATAAGTTCTTGAGAAAATTATTCATCTCAACCAACCCTCCTTTCCAGTTAAATTACCCTCCAAAGTAGTTTTTCCCGATTTAATTCCGATAAGTTCGGTAAAGCATCCCAAGACACCGACGAAACATCACAAAATAGTTGTTTTATTGAAACTTTGCTGAAGCTTGCCAGTTTGGGAAAACGCTCTGGGTAACCAATAAAATCCCCCGGAATATAATGGTGGATAATGTTCATTGAAGTTGCAGGGGGGGATTATCATCCAAACGTCACAACCCAGTCAAACCGCCCAAGCTGTTGCTATGGGAGTCTTATTTTTGTCCCAAGATCCGCTCTTGGGTAAATTGGTAGCTCCGGATGCGGTTGCGCCGACTCGTTGGTTTATCCAGGCCTTTCCGGGATGGTTCGCTGAATTTTATAAGTTATTTGATTTACCGCTGGTCCGTACGCTTTATCAATCCATTGAAAAGATGACCTTTCCGGGGATCTCCATTCATAATGCTTTGCGAAAATGTTGGCTTGAAGAACAGACTATTTCAATTATCGCCGACAATTGTAAACAAGTGATTGCGCTGGGAGCTGGTTTTGATACCCTGGCTTACCGGTTGCATCATCTTTTTCCAGAAGTCCGTTGGTGGGAAGTGGATCATCCCGCTACTCAACAAGTAAAAGAACGGGCCCTGAGCGAACATGGGGACGTAAAGCCAAATCTGTCTTTTGCCCCACTTGATTTTACCCAGCAAACTTTACAAAATTTATTAGAAAATTTAGCGGATTTTAATGCCGGTGAGACCACGCTGTTTATTGCAGAAGGCTTGTTGATGTATCTGAGAGAGACCGAAGTGATCGATTTATTACACGCCATCCATACATACTCCGGTTCTAAAAGTATTTTATTGGGTTCCGTATTAAAACCGGCGGCAGACGGTCGGTTGGCTATTCCGGGAACCAGCCCTTTAGTGGACGTTCGCCTGCAAATAATGGGCGAACCGTATCGGTGGGGATTGGCTCCTGAGAATATACCCGCTTTTTTCGCCGCGCAGGGATTTAACGCAACCGAAATAATTGGTGACCAAGAGCTGATCTCCCGTTATATACCGGAGCAAAGTAAAACAATCAAATATCTGGAGAGCGAGTATCTATTTCGTGCGCACTGGATTTAGGAAATAAGAACATTAATTTAGGCCAGTTGATATATGCGGAAATTACTCTGTGTGGTATTAAAAATGATGGTTAGGCCAAACGATTCATTAGGAAAAAGGTTTCCTGAAATGAAAAAAGCGGACTCTGTTTAAAAAATAGAGCTGCTTTTTTTATGCCGTAGGCCCATGTTTTTGGGATTATGGCCCGGATACAAAAGGCATAAGGGACGAATACATTAAAGACAAAGGCATTTGTATGGAGGGATTTTTTAATGGAAGCGGCTACTCAAATGTGCATGCGCCTTGCACAGGCATATGTACCATTTCAAATTTTTACCAATCGTTGGGATCCGATGAAAGCTTTAATGATGGGCACAGTTTTTCCGGAATTATATCGTCCATATCATAGTAAAAAATGTTAGGGAGGGTTTATGATGCACAGCACGCAACTTAAGATGTTAAATGATCTACAAGCTCTGGAATTTACCACCTTTGATTTTCATCTATATTTAGATACTCATCCAAATGATCAGCGGGCTTTGGCGGAATATGCGAGGGCGCACTGTGAAGCGGAGCGGGTTAAAGACATGTATACGGCAAGTTTTGGTCCTCTAACGGCTGAAGATAGCATTAACCAGCCATGTTGGAGATGGATCGAGGAACCTTGGCCCTGGGAGATTAATTACTAATTTGGAGGTAAAGAAATGTGGCATTATGAAAAAAAACTACAATACCCCGCCAAAGTAGGCAAGGCCGATCTAAAAATGGCCAAATATTTAATAACTCAGTATGGCGGTCCGGATGGCGAGTTGGGTGCGGCCCTACGTTATTTGAATCAACGGTACACGATGCCCACCGGTCAGTCAAAAGGTGTATTAAACGATATCGGCACCGAAGAACTTGCCCACCTGGAAATAATTGCCACTTTGGTATATCAGTTAACCAAAGATGCTTGTGTAGATGAACTAAAAGCTGTAGATCTGGGTGGACATTATGCAGATCATGACCGGGCCTTATTTTATGTCGATGCAACGGGCAATCCATGGACTGCAGCTTATATTCAAGCGAAGGGTGATCCGGTGGCCGACCTTCATGAGGATATGGCGGCGGAAGAAAAGGCCAGGGCTACTTATCAGTGGCTAATCGACCTCACCGATGATCCGGACTTGAAAGATACCTTAAATTTCTTGCGCGTGCGCGAAATCGTTCATTTTCAGCGTTTCGGTGAGACCCTGGACTTGATCCAGGAGTTTCAAAATTCCAAACATGTGTTCTGATCCCAAAAATGGCTCCAAAATACTAAAAAGGAATGTTTTGTATTGCTAATGGTTGAAGAAAAAAATAGGTTGTGTTATAATTTATTTTGTCAGTACTTAACTAGGCTAGATTTAAATTCATTTTTCTCCATCCCAAAAGCCGGTTAGTTAGACATAAATTGCCATTAATTAGGCTAAGAGGGGGAAAATGAATGTCCAGTGACAAAACTCTAGTTTGCAAAGATTGCAATCAAGAATTTGTTTTTACAGCCAGTGAACAAGATTTTTATACCGAGAAGGGGTTTACCAACGAACCCGGCCGATGCCCTGCTTGCCGTCAGGCTCGCAAGAATAATGACCGGGGACACCGCGGCGGCAATAGTTTTAAAGGCGAAAGGACCCTTTATAATGCGGTTTGTTCGCGTTGCGGAGCCCAAACCCAAGTTCCTTTCCAGCCGAAGCAGGATCGGGAAGTGCTATGTCGGGATTGTTTCCGGCCCAAGAATAATTACCGGTAGAAAAATTTTAATATAGTTATTTATTTATAGATAAAGAAACGCCACGGTTATTCCCTGGCGTTTTTGTTGTTATTCCTACCGGTTATTCAATGATTAATTCATAACTGATTTTTGCATTGAGTGAGGCCGCGACCGAACAATATTTGGTTTGAGAAAGTTCGATGGCATGGTAGGCTTTATCCCGGTTGATATTCGGGCCCGACATTTTAAAGATCAAGTGAATATTGGTAAAACGTTTAGGATGCTCCGGCGCGCGCTCGGCGTTTATTTCGATGGAGAAGTTTTCTAGGTCGATTTGCATTTTTTTCAAAATCGACACCACATCCATTCCGGTACAACCACCCAGGCCATGTAAGAGCAATTCCATGGGGCGCAGTCCCTGCCCCGCTCCTCCATTCGCCGTATCCGCATCCATGATAATCAGGTGCCCTGATTCCCCTGCTGCCGAAAAACCCATTTGGTTATTCCAGATCAGTTTTGACTGCATTAACATTCACTCCTTTGCCAAATAGCATGAATTCAGTTTCTTTATTTTATACGGGGTGGGAACAAGTTTTCCTGCCAGTTTCCTCGAACAATTGGAAATTTCTACAATAATTTTAGCGCAAGGAGAATGCCAAGCATGCGAGATGGCTTGGGTAGAAACTCAAGAAAAATAGTAGCGGCAAAAAGTACCGACTATAAACATTGGAGTTAGTTCTCAAACTTTAGATTAAGTAGCCCCACTGCCTAGTTAGGTAGTGGGGCTTTTGATTATGGCAGAACCACTTCGTTATCGATAATTGATCCCGTTATTTTAAAATTTAGCGTGGCTGGTTATATACAACCGCCGCAACCAAGAACCAATAGAACTAATATAAGGAATATGAGAAAAGGATTACATTGACATCCGCAACCACCAAGAGCTTCAGCTAATTTCTCAAGCATAGCGTTACCTGCCTTTCAATGTTTTGATATGAGCGACTTTTATAGTGTATTCCTACAAACAAAGGAAGTGATGGGCTTTATGGTGATTATTCCATTGGTATTAACTTGTAAAAGGTAAAGCAAATAAAAGGAAATAAAAAAAACATGGTAAAATACCATGATTTCTGGTTGGTTGGTGTCAAGAATGAAGCCAAATTAATTTTCAATAACACCATAATGTTTGAAAGTGTTGGTGCCGAAGGTGGGATTTGAACCCACACACTTTTAAGGGTGGAGGATTTTGAGTCCTCTGCGTCTGCCGTTCCGCCACTTCGGCGTGGTAATTGGAATCATCGCGTAAAATGATTTTACCACAAGCAAAAATCAAATTCAAGAGGATAATTTGGGATCGGCGGGTAATTTATAGATTTTTACTGAGAATTTTCAGCTCAGGCAATGCTTGCAACACTGCCATCAAGGCTTCATAATTATTTACCGGGACCAAAAATTCACTGCGGACCCCTTCATTAAATTGGTTGGCGATAACTTCCGCTTCAAATTGCTTGAGACGGTAAAGGACATTTTGGTGGTCGTGATAAGGGTAACGTAAAACAATGGTAAATTTAGGCACCCTCCGGATACTGCCTACCTGTTCCAAGACTTGAGTGGCGGCTCCGCCATAAGCTTCAATAAGACCGCGGACGCCGAGCTTCTTGCCGCCGAAGTAACGGGTAACGACTACCACCACATTGGTTAAGTTTAAACGCTGAATAGCTCCCAGGATTGGCTTGCCGGCGGTGCCGTTTGGCTCGCCGTGGTCGTTAAAATACTCGACCGGCGATTCACCGTTGCCAATCCGGTAGGCATAACAATTATGCGTGGCCAGGGACTGTTCGGCCCGGATTTGGGCGATAAAAGATTTGGCTGTGGCTTCACTTGCCACTTCACGGCAATGACCAATAAAGCGGGAACGTTCAATGGTAATTTCGGCTGCGGCCGAATTGGCGACAGTTAAATAAGACTCACCGGTCATGATTAATTGTGAACGTCGATCCATTGCGGTATCGAAGGATAGGTTGTATTCATCACTTTCCAGACTGCCTCCAATTTATATTTTCCTCTGAATATAAATTTAGATGGAGCTCAAAAAAATCCTGCTTTTTATTTGAGCAGCATGAAATAACATAAAACAACAGGAAATCGGCTTAAAGTGTTGAATACTAACTACCAAACATATTTGCACCAAGTTCCAGGAAAGATAAATCGTGAGGGGAGCGTTTTACTTGACCCAATATGATGTGGTGATCGTCGGTGGCGGACCGGCTGGAATTTTTGCAGCTTTGGAGCTCATTAAGGATTCAAAGCTCAAGGTGGCAATCCTGGAAAAAGGTTATAATCTCTCAGAGCGGGTATGTCCGGCTAATGAAAGAGGTATTGCTTGTGCCAACTGCTCGTCCTGCTCAATTACTTGCGGTTGGGGAGGAGCCGGAGCTTTTAGCGATGGCAAGTTGACACTCTCAACTGAAGTGGGCGGGTTTTTAGATAATTATATTTCGAAAGATCAGTTACAACGGCTGATCGGGGAGATTGACGATATCTATCTGAAGTTTGGCGCGCCGACTCGGGTTTACGGCACCGATGAAGAAGTGATTACCCAGATTCAAAAACGGGCGGTGTTGGCCGATCTGCGGCTGATTCCCTCCCGGATTCGGCATCTGGGAACCGGTTATACTAAAATTGTGCTACAGGCGATGCAGGATTACCTTTTACAAAAAGGAGTCGAAATTTATACCGGTATCGGTGTAGCGGAGCTTATTGTCAATGACGGCAAGCTGGAAGGGGTCCGCTGTGAGCAAGGTGTTGAATATTTGGGGAAACATGTCATTGCAGGGCCTGGTCGCGACGGTTCGGATTGGTTATCGAAAGAAGCTAAACGGCTTGGCTTGGAAGCGGCGGTTAATCCGGTAGATATCGGCGTCCGGGTGGAACTCCCCGCGGAAGTTATGGAAGAATTGACCGCTGCCATCTTTGAAAGTAAATTTATCTATTATTCAAGGACTTTTGAAGACAGGGTGCGCACATTTTGCATGTGTCCCCATGGTGAAGTGGTGATGGAAAATCAAGACGGTCTGATTACAGTTAATGGGCATAGCCATGCTGAACGCAAAACCAACAACACCAATTTTGCGTTACTTGTAAGCAAAACATTTACAGAGCCTTTTCATGAGCCGATTACTTATGGACGTTACGTGGCGGGGCTGGCCAATCTCCTGGGCGGCGGCGTGATTGTTCAACGATTGGGTGATCTGCAAAGCGGACGGCGTTCCACCAAAGAGCGTTTGGCCAAGGGTTTAGTAAGGCCGACTTTGGAGAGCGCTACACCCGGCGACCTTAGCTTGGTTCTGCCTTACCGTCATCTGTTGGCTTTGTCGGAGATGCTTAAGGCTTTGGATATCATTGCTCCGGGAGTTAATTCGCGGAACACGTTGTTGTATGGGGTTGAGGTCAAGTTCTACTCTTCCCGGTTGAGTCTTAACTCTCACCTTGAAACTAAAATTCCGAATTTATATGCAGTCGGCGACGGCGCCGGCGTAACCCGGGGACTGATGCAAGCTTCCATTTCCGGAGTTATTGCGGCACGAAACATTATGAAACGAGGGTAAGAATAGAATTAAATGGAATCAGGAGGATTCATGAATCAAGTCATCTTAAAAGCCGGTAAGGAAAAACGAATTAAAATGGGCCATCTCTGGGTCTATCAAGGCGAGATTGGGATTATCGGTATCGGTGTCAAATCCGGAGATGTGGTGGAGATTTTGGATAACCGGGGCCGTCTTTTGGGGATGGGTTATTATAACCAAGCCTCGCAGATCGCTGTGAGAATACTTACAACCAGCCGGGAATCGATTGATGAAGATTTTTTCAGACGCCGGATCAGCCAGGCTATTGATTATCGCCGCCGGGTGAAACCCGAGGCCTCTTGTTACCGGTTGATCTTCGGCGAAGGCGATTTATTACCCGGCCTAATTGTGGATAAATTTGAAGATTATCTGGTGGCCCAGTTTTTGACGATGGGTATGGAAGTCAACCGGGATATGATTATCCGACTACTGGCCGAACTATGCCGACCCAAGGGCATTATTGAACGGAGTGATCTTCATGTGCGGCATTTGGAAGATCTGCCGGAACGTTCCGGTTGCGTGTATGGTGACTGCCCGTCATCGGTGGTTATTCGTGACAATGAGCTAAAGTTTCGGGTAGATTTGCTGGAAGGACAGAAGACCGGTTATTTCTTGGATCAATCTGCCAACCGCGCTGTTTTGGCAGCGTATGCCAAGGGGCGGCGGGTGCTGGATTGCTTTTGCCATGTGGGTAGTTTTGCGATTCATGCCGCGGCTTATGGGGCTAGTTCCGTCATTGGCGTGGATATCTCGGAGGATGCAGTCAACATGGCAATCGAGAATGCAACTTTAAACGGCTTGGATAACATTTGCGATTTTAAAGAGGCTAATGCCTTTGATTTTCTCCGGGACCAAGTCGGTAAGAAAGCGGAATATGATTTGATTATCCTAGACCCTCCCGCTTTTACCAAAAGCAAACAAGCCTTGGAGGGCGCGGTTCGCGGTTACAAAGAGATCAACCTCCGGGCCTTAAAATTACTGAAACCCGGCGGGGTTTTAGTGACTTGTTCCTGTTCGCATCATCTTAGCACCGAAATGTTTTGGGATGTTATCAACGCAGCGGCGGCCGACAACAAAAAACGGCTGCATTTACTGGAGCGGCGCACTCAAGGGTTGGACCATCCGATTTTAGTAGGGATACCGGAAACCGAGTATTTAAAATGCTTCATCTTTGAAGTAGTATAGGTGAACCGATGGGAAAAATGAAACGTAAACCTGAACCGATTCAACTACTTTATGCCGATCCAAAAGGGGCTCTGCTTACCGAACCGAGTTTAACGGCGGTTGGGGTTAATGGAGGACAGGTCGAAATAGCCGATTACAACTGGATTGATCTCCCGACCGGTGGGGAAGTGATGAGCTTACCGGGAAGGCTACCGATGGGATACGATGAGAGGACCGCAACAATTGAAGCGGTTGAAGGATCCACCGCAGTCGCGGCTATATTACCGGTAGGGTTTACCCGTTCTTTAGTACCCGGTTATGAAATCGCTCACCAACAGGACTTGCCGTTATTTGGCTACACGGCTGTGGGAGCATTGGGAGACCGTCTGAAGGTTGCAGCCATTAAGACCGACGAAGATCTCAAGTGGAATCCGGCCTACTATAACACGGCGGATTTACCCCGCTTAATCACTGAGAAGACGAAAGAACATCCCGGGAACCGGATTCTGAAACAATTGGCCCAATGCGCAATCGAATATCATTGTCTCACGGCTCAAAATATTTTTTACCGGCGCTGGGAGGCTGGTATTCCGATATCTCCGGTTTGCAATGCCAATTGTTTGGGTTGCATCTCCAAACAACCGGCGGAGTGTTGCCCATCACCGCAGGGTAGAATTGATTTTGTTCCCACAGTGCAAGAGGTTGTCGAACTGGCGGCCAGTCATTTGGATACTGCCGCCGAGGCCATTGTCAGTTTCGGTCAGGGCTGTGAAGGCGAGCCTTCCTTACAACGGGATTTGCTGGTGGATGCCATCAAGGAAATCCGGCGTCGAACCAATAAAGGAACCATAAATATCAACAGTAACGCCGGTTATACCGATTCGATTCGGGCGCTGGCCGACAACGGACTGGATAGCATGCGGGTCAGTCTTTTTTCAGCCCGACCGGAGAACTATCAATGGTATCATCAACCCCAAGGCTATCAATTCGCCGATGTCACGAAATCAATTATTTACGCCACTGAACATGGAGTCATGACCGCCCTCAACCTTTTACTTTACCCGGGTTTTACCAACCAAGCAAAGGAAACTGAGGCATTATACGGAATGCTGGCGGAGACCGGGATTAATCAGGTCCAACTGCGAAATTTAAACCTCGATCCGGAATATTTACAGTCGAAGATCATCCCGCAAGAAGTACCGGCAATTTTGGACTGGCTACACCAGTTAGGAAAAGAATTTCCTCACTTGCTGATTGGAAATTACTCAATTCCAAAAGCCAAATAGAAGTGTAATTTATTTGCTTTCATTAAAATCATAGATTATCTAAGCGCCTGCTATGTGTAGGCGCTTTTTTTTATATTTTCCGGGCATATAAAATAATTTCTCAATCCAAGGCGCAAAGCAGCAAAAGAAAAATTTGCAATTAATTTTGCTTATGTTCCTTACTCTGATGATATTGACCGAGGGGTGAGGAGTCTTTAGACAATCTTGAATTATCATAGCTTGTTTCATTACTTGTCTCGACTGATTTAGTCATAAATAAAATAATTATTCAAAATGTTAGTTAAATTGAGTACAAACATTTGGTCGAAATTTGACTATTAGTTATATTAATATAAATGATTAACATCTATGGAAAATAATTAATTAATATGGTATAAAGTATATATAAATAAATAGGTCGAAAAATGACCATATACAAATTTGAATTTAGAAGGCGTGCCCATTACTTTGTTTTTAAATTAGGGAGGAGTTTATTTGAAAAAGTTATTGGTTTTATTAATTGTAATAATGATGATTTTTATAATGTCTACAGTGGTCATGGCGGAAGCAAATTCAGGATCGGTATATTTGGATTTAGCGGTGGGTGGATCTAGCAAGGATAGTATCGATGCGAATGGACCTATTCCATTAAGTCCTAAAGAGTATGTTTTAGACTTTAGCGGGAAAAGTGGCTACACTATTGGAGGAGACTATCTTTTTGGTTCATTTAAGGCAGTACTGGAATATAGCAGGGATTCTTTTGAAAATACTAAATTTACTACTGGTGCCTTTCTCACGGGCGCTTCTAAATCACAGCTTGATTATACGGCAGGGATAACCCTCGCCAAGGTAGGGTACCGAGTAATTCATAATGATCAATTTTCGCTAGATTTAATGACCGGATATTTGGGACTATCAGTAACAGATATTGATTATAATAGTGGTCATATGAATTATACCAATGACGGTCCCATGGCGGCCTTGGATTTTAGTTGGAATTCCAAAAAGTTGGAGCTCAGCGGTACATATGGGACTACTATTGGAGCTAACCCGTCGATGAAAATGTTGGATAAAGATCTGCCCGGTATGTTTGGGGATACTGTAGCTGATAAATCCAGTACGCTCACCGCCTATCGAATTAAAGTTCTTTATATGTTCTGGGATAATGTCGGATTATCGTTCTCTTATTCAGGTCTTAAGTCTTCTTTAAAATATACATATTCATCTGGAGAAAAAGTAGATGACGTCGCTGATTATTCCGGGGCTGCGCTCGGTGTTACCTACAAATTTTGATAAGCAGGATTTTAAGAGAAAAGCCTGTTCCTTCAAAGGGGCAGGCTTTTTCTATTAAAACAGAAATATTGGAATATGTTGTAGACTAACGAGAGTTTTTGGGAATATGAAAATGTTGACACCCAAAAACTCTATGATATAATATAAGAGTTATTATGCAGAAGGTATGTGAGGTGACAGTCTTGAAAGAGGGAATTCATCCCCAGTATCAAAAGGCCAAAGTAACATGCGCGTGCGGCGAAACATTCGAAACCGGTTCTACCAAGAAGGAATTACGGGTGGAGATTTGTTCGAAATGCCATCCCATGTTTACGGGTAAACAACGTGTGCTCGACAGCGGCGGACAGGTTGAAAAGTTCAAGAAACGCTTGGAGAAAAAATAGGACAGACAGACAGAGCTTCGAGCTCTGTTTTCTCTATATAGGGGTAGCTCCTAAATAGGGTTTTTTTCGATCGCAGATAAATAAATTGAGAAGGTGAATTTATGAAAAACCAGCCCGATTTCCAGTATGGAGGGCAGGCGGTAATTGAAGGGGTCATGATGCGCGGCCGCGATTATTTGGCGGTTGCTGTCCGTAAAAGTAACGGTGAGATCGTAGTAAAGAAAGATCCGGTGGGGACCATTACCAAAAAGTACCCTTGGCTCAAATGGCCGTTTCTGCGGGGTGTGGTTTCGCTTTGCGAGTCGTTTGGCGTGGGCATGAAAGCCTTGATGTTCTCGGCGGATCAGTTTATGGAAGACGAAGAGGAAACGAAGTTATCGAGTTGGGAAACTGCTCTGATGATCGTGATTGCGTTAGGGATGACGGTTTTACTCTTTGTAGTATTGCCGTTACTCGGACGGATGCTGGTCAATCATTATTTGCCCAAACAGGATTATTTCTGGGGTAATTTGGTTGAGAGCGTGTTGCGGATGGCAATACTGGTTGCTTATATTAGCGGGATCTCTGTTTTAAAGGACATCCAGCGGGTTTTTGCTTACCATGGCGCGGAGCATAAGGTGATCAACACTTTTGAAGCCAAAGAGGATTTGACGGTTGAAAACGCCCGTAAACATACGACATTTCATCCGCGTTGCGGAACCAGTTTTCTCTTGTTTGTGGTAATCGTCAGCGCCGTTTTCTTTTCTTTTTTAAAGTATGATACGATTTGGATGCGTTTTATGACCCGGATTTTATTATTACCGGTAGTAGCCGGGGTGTCTTATGAAATTATCAAATTTACCGGTAGACATCAAGATTTTTTCTTATGGCGTTGGTTAAGCGTGCCGGGGTTTTGGTTACAGAAATTGACCACTCGGGAACCCGATGACGCGCAACTTGAGGTGGCGATCAACTCATTGGTGGCCGTACTTCGGGAAGAAGCTCCGGTGATTGTGGGCGGCAAAGTTTACACCGCTGAAAAGATTGAGGTTGAGGCAGTAACGACTTAATGGGAGCTACTATGTTAGATAAGCTGGTATCGATCGAGGAAAAATATCACGAATTAACTGGGCAACTCAGCGATCCGCAGATCATTGCGGATCCTCCTTTGTTTCAAAAGCTGGCTAAGGCTAGTGCGGCTATTAGTGAATTAGTCGACACTTATCAACAATATAAGCGGGTATGCGAGGATCTGGCAACCGCTGCCGAGATGATGAAAGAGGAGACCGGCGCCGCAGCTGATTTATTATTTAGTGAGATGAAACAGCTGGAAACGGAGAAGGAGCAGCTTACTGAAAAGATTAAAATCTTATTGCTTCCCAAAGATCCCCATGATGACAAGAATGTAATAGTTGAAATTCGGGCCGGGACCGGCGGCGAGGAAGCGGCCTTATTTGCGGGCGATCTATTCCGGATGTATACTCGTTACGGTGAGACCAAAGGATGGCATATTGAGATTTTAAGTATGAGTGAAGCCGAGCGTGGCGGTTTTAAGGAGATTATTTTTACGGTTGAAGGTAACCGGGTATATAGCCGGATGAAATACGAGAGCGGCGTTCACCGAGTCCAAAGGGTCCCGGAAACCGAAGCGAATGGTAGGATTCACACTTCGGCGGCCACGGTAGCCGTTTTAATCCAGGCTGAAGAAGTTGATGTCAATATTAATCCCAACGATTTACGAGTTGATGTTTACAGGGCAAGCGGCCACGGGGGGCAATGTGTTAATACGACCGATTCAGCGGTGCGGATTACTCATCTCCCCACTGGGGTGGTGGTAACTTGTCAGGATGAGAAATCACAATTAAAAAATAAAGAAAAAGCCATGAAGGTTTTACGGGCTCGTTTATTAGAGAAGTTCAGCAGTGAACAACATGAGGAGATAGCACAGGCCCGTCGGGATATGGTTGGTTCCGGAGACCGCAGTGAGCGGATTCGGACTTATAATTTTCCCCAGAACCGGTTAACGGATCACCGGATTAATCTGACCCTATATCATCTGGATTCTAATATCAATGGTAATCTGGATGAGGTGATTGAGCCGTTGATCACGGCAGCTCAAGCCGAACGGTTGCAACATGTCGATCAATAAACTGACGATTGGGGAAATCATCACTAAAACCGTGCCGTTTTTCAATGAAAAAGGGATTCCCAATCCTCGGTTGGAAGCGGATCTCTTATTGGCCTATATTCTCGACTTACCCCGAGTCAGTCTTTATTCACAATGGGACAGGCTTTTAGAGCCTACCGAGGTTCAGCGATACCGGGAAGTCATTGTTAAAAGAGTACAGGGTTTGCCCTTAGCCTATATCACCGGGAAAAAATCTTTTTTAAGCTGGGATTTTATTGTCAATCCGGAGGTATTGATTCCCCGTCCGGAGACTGAACTCCTGGTAGAAACGGCCTGTGAACAGATGAAAAATCGGCCCGCCATTCACGGTATTGATATTGGTACCGGCAGCGGAGCTATTGTTGTTGCG
>WSSedL1CaDRAFT_10001236_pt1 | contig 15553 bp, 14 predicted proteins | sample WetSurSL1Cattail_FD_9464 | JGI IMG/M metagenome (IMG submission 9464)
CAAATGAGCCCCGCATTTCGCACATAACACTTCAGTCCTCTTCATCCCATGTGATGAATCGAGCTTTTCTATAATAGCCGTATTATTTGCCTTATCATAAAAAGCTGGCCAGCCACAACCCGAATTGTATTTTTGTGTAGAATTAAACAAACGGGTATTGCAACACAAGCAAACATAATATCCTTTTTCAAAAAAATGGTCATATTCGCCGGAAAATGGACGTTCGGTACCCTTTTCGCGGGTAACTTGATATTGTAGTGGAGTTAATATTTTCTTCCACTCTTCACTTGTCTTGGTAAAATGTAATGAAGAATCATTTTCCATAGTCTTTCCTTTTTGAGAGTAAGCTATTCCTGTAAACAATAATGACAAAAAAATTAAGATAAACTTCATGTCTTTGTTTTTGAATTAGAACATTATATCATTAAAAATGTTCATATTTGTGATAGACGGTTTGAATATCTTAATTTTGAATATTATTTTAAACTATTACGAATGGAAAATAAACAAAGTCCGGAATCCCGCTGTCCATGGCCGGCAGAACATCAGTTAGCCATTAGTTACCACGATCACGAATGGGGAGTTCCTGTACATGAGGATAAAAAACATTTCGAATTTTTATTGTTAGACGGATTTCAAGCCGGACTTAGCTGGAATACCATTCTTAATAAAAGGGAAAATTTCAGGAATGCCTTTGATAATTTCGATTATCACAAAATAGCACAATATACAGATATTAAAAAGGCCGATTTAATGGATAATCAGGGCATTATAAGAAATCGGTTAAAAATTGAAGCTGCTGTTATAAACGCTCGGGCATTTATAAAAATTATTGAGGAGTATGGTTCTTTCGATTCTTTTATTTGGAAATTTGTTGATAACAAAACGATTATAAACAAATATAAAGCGCATGCCGAAATACCGGCTAGTTCAAAAGAATCGGATGCTATGAGCAAAGCTCTAAAAAAAGCAGGTTTTAAATTTGTGGGGACTACCATTTGTTATGCCTATATGCAGGCTGCCGGTATGGTTAACGATCATTTAGTAACCTGCTTCAGATATAACCAATTAAATCAGATTAAATAAATGCACGCTACCGGGAAAATAATTATAATAATTGGGATACTAATCGTAATTGTTGGGATTGTAATATATTTTGCAGGAGATAAACTAAACTTTCTGGGCCGTCTTCCCGGCGATATACGAATTGAAAAAGAAAATTTTAAATTTTACGCTCCCATAACTACTATGCTGATAATTAGTATTGTAATTAGCATTCTGATAAAAATATTCAAAAACTTATTTTAATGAAAGCATTAAAATACAAAATATTAACATCGGTACTCTGTTTTCTATTTCTTTTTGCTGTTGGCATAATTACAAATGGACAAGAGAAACCTATATTTTCAATGGGCTTGTTTACCGACTGTCAATATTGCGATTGTGATATCAAGTGGAACAGGTATTACAGACTTTCACCGGAAAAACTAAGGCAATGCGTATTGGATTACAACACAAGAGATATTAGCTTTGTCTTTGACCTTGGAGATTTTATTGATCAAAACCCGGCTTCTTATGACTCCTTATTCCCTGTGATTTATAAATTAAATGTCCCTCATTATTTTGTACCTGGCAATCACGATTATTTACAAGATTTAAAATTGACTAAAGAAAAATTTAAGAATCTTGGACTAACCCAAAGTTACTACACTATTACCTATAAAAATTGGAAATTTATTGCATTAAATGGAAATGAAATAAGTACTTATGCCAATAAAGAAGGAAGTAAAAATGAAAAACTGGCACAACAATTAATTACAAAATTACAATCGGAGAAAAATCCCAATGCTCATCCATGGAACGGAACTATAAGCCAAAAACAATTTAACTGGCTGCATAACGAACTCAAAAAAGCTTCAAACAACAATCAAAGCGTAATTGTATTGTGTCATTTTCCGGTATTCCCGTTTAAATCAGAAACCAACCTGCTCGACGATGAAAAAATAGTAAATGAATTGCATAAATTTTCCTGCGTAAAAGCTTATTTTTCTGGACACGACCACGAAGGCCGAATTAATCAATTTGATAATATTTTATTTTATTCATTCAAAGGAATGGTAAATACCACAGAAAATTCATATTCTGTAATAGATTTTTATAAAGACTCTTTAGTTATTGAAGGATTGGGAAGAGAGAAAGGTTTACATTTAATTCTCAACCAAAAAAATTAATTCGATTTTTTATTCGAAAGAAATTTGCATTTCATTAAACAAATAAATATTTTCGCCCCATAAAATAGATCTCTATAAGAAACATATATTAGACCCGGACAAAAGTGGGGCACCAATTATCAGCAAAAGTAGAGAAAAGAACGAAAGTTACAATTTGCTTCTGAGTCCGGGTCGCTTTTATCATTACAACTATTATGTTATATATTAATTTATGAATCCAGTAATTATCAAAACAATTGGGAAGGATTAGATAAATCAGGTAATTTATTAGAAACCGATACGTACTGGTATGCATTAAAAGTCCCGGGTATATCTACAGAATTCAAAGGGTTTATTTATTTAAAGAGATAAACGTTTATTCTTCATATATGAGATTATTAAACAAGCCTGGACATAGCAGATTCACATCTATGAAGAAACCTGAGGATTAGATTAATATAATGAAACAATTAAGGTTTCAGTGTCCAGGCTTGATACAAATTAAAGGTTTAATTTATATTTTTCAAAATTAAACAATATTTGATTAGACAAAATAAAAATATCGCTTTTTTTAAAAAAAATTACCTCAAGTTATAAAATATTGATTTAGTAACACATACAGAACTACAATTACAAAATTTTAATAAAATCAATTATTATTTATTAATTTTTTCAAAAAAAGTTAGGGTAAATATTTTTCATCCTGTAATACACCTGAAAAAAGGATATTTTAAAGTTAAACAAATAATTTTTTTTAATATATAAAAATTTATAACAAATGAGTAACAATGCTATTTTTAGCAGGTTAAAGTATATATTATTTATATGCATATCTGCAGTATGTTTTTCATGTGCCTCAAACATTCCGCTCTCTCAAAGTAAATGGGATGCGAATTTTCAAACCTATAGTTTGGATAATCCGGCCAATTCCTACCAATTCCCCAAGACCAATATTTCATTCTCTGTATATAATAACTCAGAGAATCTACAAATAATCTTGATAGCATCAGATAAATCAGCGCAACAAATGCTTCTTGGAAATGGATTTACTATTTGGGCAGATATAAATGCTTTAAAGAATCAATATTATGGAATTACTTTTCCAATGGCACATCCTCAAAAAAATTTAAATCCAAAAGAAAACAATCAATCCAAAACTCAGGAAAATATACAACAAAACTCTCAGGAAATGAAAGGAAACGCATCTGGAGGTTCAATGCAGGGTGGACCGGATATTAAATTTATGATTGACAACCAGAATCTTTCAGGGGTTACAGAATATTATAAAGGAAAAGAAACAAAATTAGAAGCCGGTTCTTCAAAAATTGTTTACGAAAAAGAACAATTGTATTACATCATCAACTTTTCTCTTAAAAAACTTTCGCAATACGATATTACGGGAAATACCATAAGTCTGGGACTGATGTGCGAAAACAAAAACAGCGCAAATGGTAACAGACCCGGTGGCGGAAATGGCGGAATGCAAGGCCCCCCTCCCGGTGGCGGTATGAATAATGATATGGACGGCGGAATGGGTGGCGGAATGAGACAAGGCCCTCCGGACATGCAACAGGGTGGCCCCGATCAATCCACATCCTCAAACCCAATTAACAGTTGGGTTAAAATAAACTTGGCTTCAATAATCACAAAATAAAAAACACATCAATAAATACTTAAAATAAATAAATATGGCTAGGGAAGAATCCTTACAGGAAATTGTAAAAAGACGCAACAAAAGGCTCCTGACCTTTTTCACCACACATGGATTAAATGTCCGCATTGTTGGCGACGACCAAAAACCTTCTGTAGTACTCGACGAATCTTATGTTCTGTCGTGTTATGTAAAAAACTTTGATTTACACTTTACAAAAGAACCTTTTAGTGATGAAATTGTAAAGACTTTCAAACTAAAAAACGAAGTTGAAGTTACTAAGCTTGAACTATTGGAAACAATTCAGCTATGTGCCCACCGTCCGGCTTATAAAATTCAATTAAGCGGTACGGAACTCTTTCTGGTTGGTTTCAATTATTTAAATAGCGAAGATGCTATGGGACGTTACCCGGTTTTCGGAAAATTCAAACCTAAGGTTTATTTCGATAAGGAATATGCTAAAAACTTAATCGACAGCCTTATGAAAGAATCATACACGGTTGAATTATGCTAATAAGCAAATAGTTTAAATAAAGATTCTTTAAGCCCTGTAAAAGATAATTTTCATTTATCTTTACAGGGTTTTGTTTTTATTAATTTTTTTAGCTTTTATATTATTTAACAAAAAGATTACTACCATTTTACAAAAACATTTTGAAAAATGAAAAATATCTTTCAATTCTGTATTTTCCTGGCAATAGTATCGTGCACTACGGATCCGGCTGCTAAACAAAGAGTTTATTTTTCTAAAAATACACCGGAAAATAAAGTTATTTCAAATATTTGCTGCAAGTCTGATATGCAGCAAGGATATTCTATTTTTCTTCCGGCTGGTTATAATCCCGAAAAAAAATATCCCGTAATATTTTGCTTTGATCCTCACGGCGACGGCACCCTTCCTTTAAACCTACTAAAAGAAGAAGCCACAGAAACCGGTTTTGTATTAGTGGGTTCTAATAATATTAAAAACGGCTTATCGCAGGATATTATCTTTCAATACGCTGATATTCTGATAAATGATGTAAAGTATAAAATTAATGTCGATGAGAACAGGATATATACAGCTGGTTTTTCGGGAGGTGCACGCGTTGCTTTATCCTTAGTTACAAAATATAATCAGATAAGGGGTGTTATTGCCTGTTCTGCCGGAATTCCGGTAAATTATATCCCGCAGAACACTTTAATAGCCGGTATTGCCGGTTATACAGATATGAATTATTCCGAAGTTGAAGAAATGGATAATAGTTTCCCTGTAAATTCAGACAAACATATATTCCTTACATTTAATGGAGTACACGGCTGGCCTTCAAAATTCTATCTTCAAACAGCATTAGACTGGATGCTGATAAATGAAATGAAAGCCGGCACTTATCCCAAAAATGAAAAAATAATCAATCGTTTCATTTTATCACAAAGCAATGATTCTCTGAATATTATTGATAAACATCGGGGGTATAATCAAATTATCAGAACTTTAAACGGGTTTACTGATATTGATAATTATAAAGTGAAAATTTCTGAAATTGAAAAAAATACGGATTTCATAAAGGCTACAGAGCAGAAACAAAATATTGCCATTGCAGAAAAAGACCAGCAAAAAATACTGATAGATGCCTTTAATTCAAAGGATATAAATTGGTGGAGAACAGAGCTCAAAAAACTCACCTCCATACAGAATTCATCTCAGGATGAAATGGTGAATGCACTAAACAAACGTCTTCTGGCTTATGTAAGCCTGTATTCTTTTTCAGCCTGTAATTATGCCAAAAATGCAAGCGACAAAGCTGCCTTTTCAAAATTTCTTGAAATATATGGATGTGCCGATCCCTTAAATCCCGACTATTTATACTACCAGGCTTATTACTATGCATTAAATAATCAAAAGGACTTATCATTAAAAGCTCTGGCTGCAGCCATAAAAAATGGGTTTACCGCATTTAATAAGGTTGTAGAGGATCCTATATTTACCGGGATAGCAGATAATGAAATTCTACAAAAAATGAAAAATGGCCAATAATTCAATTATTGGCTATTATTTCGGACTTATTTTACAAAAATAAAATTAAACAAATAGCAAAATAACAGGAATAACAAGACAAGTTACAGACAAGAATTGAAAAATATTTATTTTATTCTCAATTAGATAAATTCATATTCTCTTCATTTAGTTCTTTTTAATTTCTTGTTTTATGGCTTTTCCTTACCTTTACATTCGAATTATTTACTATATGGAAGAAAAACTAGTATTAGCAAAAAAAGAGATCGATCTTCAAATTTCCAAAATCGAAAAAATTCTGGACAAACGAGAAGTATCCGGACAACATTTTGAGGATTTTATGAGCGAAGAAAAAGCCCGTTTATTTGGTATGTTGCAAATATTCTGGCTAATTGGCGGTGCTGGATACGATCAATTCAAAAAATAAAAAACAAAGGATTTAATTTATTATTTCAATGTCCAGATGGTTCAACAAGCCAACAACATCGGGCATTGAAAATTTTGTTTTTTTCAGCCTGTTATTTTCCGGGTTAAAAGTGTAATTTCTGGAAGTAGAGAAATCGGCCTTTTCTAAATTGGCCCCGTCAAATATTGCTTTATCCATGTCACAGTTAATAAAGCGCGCCGCTGTTAAATTTACTTCCAGAAAACTCACTTCACGCAAATCACAATCCTTAAAAAGAGTATTTTTTAAATCATTTTTATAGAAAGAAGAAAACCTAAGGGCCGACTTTTCAAATGTAAGAGAAAACAAAAATTTGGAGCATTTACTAAAATCTACACCAAAGACTTTACAATCTAACATTTTTACCTGATTTATTACCGTATTTACAAATTTTACCATAGACAAATTGCAACCATGAAATGTACATTCCGTGAATTCAGATGAGCTAAAATCTGCATCGTGGAAATTTATATTCTTAAAGGTACAATTGCAAAATTCATATTCAACATTGCTTTCAACTGTAAAACTCTCGAAAACCAAGTCGTCAATAATCTTTTTCATAATCAATTTAAATAGGAAAACAAGTATACAGTTATTTCGCTTAATTTTTGTTTTTGTCAAAAAATAAATTTTCTTTGCAACCTGTTTTTTAACATAAAATAATCTATTAAAATGTTAACTGTTGAGAAGATTGGCGGGACTTCAATGTCTGCTTTCCAGGATGTACTGAAAAATATTGTAATAGGGAAACGGAAACCAGAACAATATTATAACAGAATATTTGTAGTATCGGCATACAACAATGTTACCAACTGGCTTTTAGAGCATAAAAAAACAGGCGAACCAGGCGTTTATATCAAATTTGCCAATGGACAGGATTATAACCCTTCTTTGGAATTATTACTTGAAAAACTTCTTGAAATAAACAGAGGTTTTAAAAACATAGGGCTGGATCAAAATACAGCCGATAAATTTATTGCCACAAGAATTATTCAGACTAAAAATTACCTGAACAGTCTTGCCGATGTTTTAGCTACCGGCTATGTAAACCGCCAAAATATTTTATTGGCAGCACGTGAAATTTTAGCTTCTATTGGTGAAGCTCATTCTGCTTTTAACTCGGTAAATATCCTAAAAAACAATAATATTAATGCTCTGTTTGTTGATTTATGCGGGTTTAATGATCCTGAATATTTAACAATCGACGAGCGTATCCATAAGGCTTTCTCCGGTATTGATTTTACTAAAGTTTTATGTATTGCAACCGGATATGCCAAAGGTACTGAAGGTATTATGCGTGCGTTTGACAGAGGATACTCTGAAGTAACCTTTAGTAAAATTGCTGTTGATGTTAAAGCTGATGAAGCTATCATTCACAAGGAATTTCACTTATCTTCAGCGGATCCAAAGATTGTTGGTGTAAATAAATCTATTCCTGTAGGGCATACGAATTTTGCCGTGGCCGATCAATTGGCCGATATCGGGATGGAAGCCATTCACCCAAAAGCATCCAAGCCTCTCGAAATGGCAGGTATTAACATCCGCATCAAGAATACTTTTGAACCGGAACACGATGGAACTGTAATCTCTCAAAATTATGTCAGTCCAACTTCTAAAGTCGAAATTGTTTCAGGCACCAACAAAGTGGTTGCACTCGAAATTAATGACCCAATGATGGTGGGAGAAAGCGGTTTTGATTTAAATATTATGCAGATTTTTAAAAAGTATAATATCAGTTATATCCTCAAAGCAACAGATGCTACCTGCATTACCACTATTATATGGGAAAAGGAAAAAATTGAAGATTTAATTAAAGATCTCAAACAGGAATATTATCAAATTAACATTAAGCCAGTTGCTTTAATTTGCGCTATCGGCTCAAATATTGCACAACCCGGAATTCTTGGGAAAGCTGCCAATGCTTTAGCAGTAAATAATATCAATATCATCTGCTTTTCTCAAAGCATGCGACAAATAAATATGCAGTTTGTAATTGAACGGAAAGATTACGAAAAAGCAATTGAAATTTTAAATGATGCGCTTTGCTATAATAAATAGATTCAAGTAATATCTACGGAAACCGTAGATATTACTTGAATCTATAATCAATTGGCATAAGCAATTTTAATGACAATTTTCTTATCCTTATCGCAACCTTCAACTTTTAAAGAAGGACGATGTGCCTGACCCGGAAAAAATAAAAAGAAAACACCAGCCTCGGCTACATAATAATCACCTTGGTCATAGGCTGCAAAACCAATATCTTTTGTTTCGTTATAAGGATCTAATATTGAAGTCTTTGAAAAATCAACAACGCCCATTTTTTCTTTTCCGGAAATAACCATCTGTAAATCAATGTATTTTTTATGAAATTCCCACTTTGATTTTTCTATTTCTTTTGTAGGATTAAACGTAATGGAAACAAAAACACTGTCACCAACAATAGGGTATTTCCCCGGACTTATAGTATCCAAATTGGTCTGTCTCAAAAAATCAAAGGCTTTGTCCCATAATCTTTTATTCTTAGCATATTGCGCATTAAAAAGCGCTTTATCAACAGAAGCATGAGGTTGATACTTTAAACCCTGCCTCCATTCACCTTTATCAAAACAATCTTTAGAGTCCTTGCAGCATTTAGATTGTCCATTCATATTGGAAAACACCGCAAACATTACGGCAATAATAATTAGTGAAATTTTTTTCATATATAGTTATTGTTAATTATTTTAGAACCAAGTGACTTCTACGATTTTTTCGTAGTAAAAAATTAATGAAACACTTCGCATCCGAGCCGCTGTATGTATTCACCGGAGCAGTTCGGCGGAGGTTTTACCTCCGTCGAATATATCATTGTAGGCTATAGCCTACATTCATAGAACAGACAAGGTTAGAACCTTGTCCGAACAAAATGTATTTCTCAAAAGTCTGAAACCTTTAAATCAATGAACTTTTAAATAATCCAATAATTACAAGATTAAACGGAATATTTACTCCCCGCTTCCTACCTGTAATACTTTTTGAGTTTTTCTTCAAGAATTTTCTGGTTGGCTTTATTGATAACCCTTACAGACTGTTCTATAGCCTTTTGTTTTTCGTCCTTTTCTTCGGGAGTTAATTGTTTTTCGTCTTTAAAAACAACCTTATCAACGTAATAACCATTCTCATTCAAAGACATAGCCGCAGCAGCCTCTAAATCGTCAAACACAATTATGGTAGGCAACTGATTAAAGGAATATTGAACAATAGATTTTAAAACCATCGATTTGATATAGCTTATCTGAACATTACCCAGATAATTAGCTCCTATAAGAAGTTTCACCAAATCTATCTTTGATTGGGTTTTATAATCGTGTCTCCTGATTAAGGCATTATATTCCTTATTATTAGTATTCTCAAATAATTTAATAAAATCGGCAGGTACATCCTGCAAGTTTGCCAGATTATTTTCCTTTTTCTTTAATTGATATTCCTTTTGAGCCTGTTTTTGATCCACAGGAATATAATATTTCCAGTCCTTTGTTCTTTTCCATGTAGGAGTAGCTGGTTTGGGACGCCAGCCCGATTTTGGGCGCTCCATTAGTGGTGCCGTTAATACAAGGTAATTCTTCTCAAGTGAATACTGTAAACAATTGATAAAATGAATCCAGCCACCACCTATGGAAGTATGTAAAGCTCCCCATAACGAAGATGGTTTTGAATCTCCGGTATTTATAGAGGTATCCAAACTTAAATCTTTGCTGCTTTTCAATTTGTCTACAAAATCACGGGCAAGCATCACCGGATAATAAACAAAATCCTCAATAGCAGAATCTTGACCTAATGTTTGAGAATGAGTAAGATCTTTCAGATTTACCGAATATACGGAGTCGTTACCCAAAGTAAGATTAATTTGATAATCAACCCCCCATTTCATCTCTTTTATAAAAGATGGCCCTGAAATTATTTGGGCATTTAAATTGTTTACTAATAGAAAAATACCAACCCCCAAACATGTAAAAAATCTTTTCATAAATATTTTATTTAGCAACAATAAAAATAGCAAAAAATTAAAACTACCTGCAGCATTATTCCCGACATCCGTAAGCTTCTTTAAAACGTAATATTTCATCGGGTCTGCCCAGCACAAAAATGCAGTCGTCGGGATTTAAAACTGTATCATATTCCGGATTAACAAGATATTTTCCGTTACTGAGCTTTAGCCCGATAAAGTTCAAATTATTTTTAGTGCGTGATGCCAATGTTCCTAATGTTACCGATTCCATCACGCATAGCGACTTGCAGGAGACTTCCACCAAAGCAAATTCCCTGGATTTTTCGAGTAATAAATAATCGAGAAATTCTATTGCATTGGGTTGGGCAATCATCCGGGCCATGTGTTGACCGCTAATTTTATCGGGCATGATAACATGTGAAGCACCGGCAATTTTCAATTTTTTTATGGTATTAATATTTATGGCCCTGCTAATTATAGAAATACCGGGGTTTAGCTCCCTGCATGTTAAAACAACAAACAAATTTTCTTCATCTGAAGGTAACACACTAATCAGGGCTTTAGCCCTTTTAATACCTGCTTTAAGAAGAACCTCATCATCAGAAGGATCATCCTGAATAAAGAGCAATCCTTCAATTTGTTGAATTTCTGAAATTTTATCATTCCGGTTTTCAATAACCACTACCGGTATTTTATGATTGGTTAACTCTTTAATGGCTTGCGAACCATTTCGCCCAAAGCCAACCACAATAACGTGGTTACTGAGTTTCTCAATTTCTTTCATTACTTTTTTTAATTTAAAATAATTCCGAAATACACCAGAAACAATATATCTGGCCAGCAACGATATTGAAAATGCATAAAAACCGAAGCTTACCGTTATTAAAATTATGGTAAAGATTTTTCCTCCGGAGGTAAGGGGGTGAACTTCGCCATACCCCACTGTTGCCAGAGTTTCAATGGTCATATATATTGAATCAATAACAGGCCAGCCTTCAATGAAATAAAAACCAAAGATTCCCAGAAAAAAAATACCCACCAGAAATGCTATGGAATAATAAGCCGGTTTTATCTCTTCGATTTTCATATTTTAGTAAAACAATTATAAATATAACATTAAATCTGTTTACATTTTTATAAAATTTTATGCAAATACCTCATGAGCGCTCTTAACGATACCGGTCTTTTAATCATTTTATTTTACTAAAAGGTAATTGTAAAAGTTGTACCCATTTCAGGTATTGAAGTCGCAGTTATGGAACCATTGTGAAGTTTTATGATTTGTTTGGATAAACTCAGACCAATTCCTGATCCATTAGTTTTAGTAGTAAAAAAAGGGATAAAAATTTTATCCAGAACTTCTTTTAATATCCCTGTTCCATTATCAGCAACCTGCAAAGTAACCCTGCCCCTTTTGTTGAAAAATGCTTTAACTTCTATTTTGGGATTAGGTCGTTTCTCAAGAGCATGAATTGCATTTTTTATTAAATTTATGAGTACCTGCTCTATTAATTGCTCATCCATAGACACTTCTATATTTTCAGGAACTACAGATACTTCCATTACCACATGGTTATGTTTCAGCTCATCCTCCATTAACATTTCTATGTTTTTCAACAATGGCTCAATCCGTAATATCTGAAAATTAGGTTTGGGAATCTTTGTAAGGTTCCGGTAAGTATTAACAAAATGTAACAACCCGGTACTGCGCTTATTAATTGTTTGAATAGCCTGTCCTATTTCATCAATGGTTTCCTTGTCAAAATTAACGGTATCACCCTCCTGACTTTTTAACATGGAATTGATAGACTCCGATAAGGAAGCAATGGGTGTTATGGAATTCATTATTTCATGGGTCAGCACCCTGATTAGTTTTTGCCAGGCTTCAGTTTCCTGTTCTTCCAAAACATTTTGAATATTTTTTATAGTTACTAATGTAATTTGCTTTGAATCAATATTTAGAATAGTGGCAAAAATGGCAAGCTGCAAAATATCATCTTCATCCTGAACTTTAACTAAGGCATTCTGCCCGGCTTTAATGGATAGAAGCGTGTCAACAAGTTCCTGACTTAACGGAGCTAATGCATTTAAATTTTTAAGCTGATTTATCTGAAAAAGTTTCTTGGCTGCCTTATTAACCATATCAACCTCTCCATCAGAACTATATGCCAAAATACTTACGTCAATATTTTGAACTATGTTCTGAAGGTAATGAAAATTGATTTCTTTCTCGAACCTAACCTGTTGAAAATCTTTAATTACATTATTAAAAGCCCGGTTTAATTCTTCAAATGATGCGCCATAACCTTCATCGCTAAAAGTTTGTGAAAATTCCGAAAACCGCATTGATTCCAGAAAATTGGTAAGGTCGCGGTTGGTTTTATTTACAAATCGAATTAACGAAACTACCTGAAATATGCTAAATCCCAGCATACAAACCGGGGCTACTACATACTGGCATTTAAACGATTGTAAAAGTAGAAATATAGAAAAGGTAAGGATAAAAACCCTTACAATAACGTTTACATAAAAATTTTTATAACTCATATTTTTCCATTCTCCTGTATAGTGAAGCCCTGGTAATTCCAAGTTCCTGTGCTGCCTGGGAAATATTTCCCTGCGACATTTTCAATACCTTCATAATTACAAGCTTTTCAATATCGTCCAGATTATAGGTAGAAATCCCCAAATCATCATTTTTTCCGGTCTGATTGGATAAAATAAAATCATCGGGTTGAAGGATTTCCGTATCGGTCATAATTACAGCACGTTCAATAGCATGCTGCAATTCTCTGACATTTCCCGGCCACGAATATTGCGAAAGCATTTTTACAGCAGCTGATGAAATACCCTTCAGCGCTTTTTTATACTTTCTGGAGTACATTTTTATATAGTGGTTTGCCAGTAAAGGGATATCACCAATCCGGTCGCGAAGGGGTGGCAATTGAATCTCAACGGTATTTACCCTGTATAATAAATCCTGCCTGAAAGAATTATCGCCTACCATCTGATGAATATTATTATTTGTTGCGCAAATTAGCCTTACATCAATTGGTTTGGTGCGTGTTGCCCCTACCCTTATGACTTCCCGGCGTTCGAGCACTGTTAATAGTTTCGATTGAAAGGGCAGGGATAAATTACCAATTTCGTCAAGAAAGAGTGTTCCTCCGGAAGCTACTTCAAAACGACCCGGTTTATCTTTTTTAGCATCAGTAAAAGCTCCTTTCTCGTAACCAAACAATTCACTTTCAAATAAGGATTCTGTAATAGCCCCCAAATCAACACTAATAAAAACATCGTCCCTTCTTAATGAGTTTCTGTGGAGGGCTCGAGCAACCAATTCCTTACCGGTACCATTTTCTCCAAGAATCAGGACGTTGGCATCGGTTACCGCAACTTTTTGTATGGTAGAAAAAACCTTCTGCATTTCAGGAGAATTACCGATAAATTCTGTAAAAGGCTGATCCATAACGGCACTTAATTCATTTTGCTTCGATTTTAAAGAAAAGGCTTCGCGTTTGGATTGTCTCAATTTTATAGCAGATGACAGGGTAGCTAAAAATTTTTCATTCTGCCAGGGTTTTAAAATAAAATCGGTAGCCCCTGCTTTAATTGCCTTAACAGCTTTTTCGGCATCACCGTAAGCAGTAATAAACACCACTACTGCATCTTTGTCTATTTCGAGAATCTTGCTCAACCAATCAAACCCCTCCTGCCCGCTGATAGCATCGCGAGTAAAATTCATATCCAGAAAAATTACGTCAAAATCTTCTTTAGACATCAATTCCGGAATCCGTTCAGGGCGATTTAAGGTAACCACTAATTCAGCCTGGCTTTTTAATAAAAATTTGATGGCAAATAAAATATCTTCATTATCATCTATTGCCAATATTTTACCATATTTGGAATTCATAGGTTTTGGTTTCAGTAAATATATACCAAAGATATAAATTGTCCGAATTCGAACTATCTCTGTCCGGATTTTATACAACATATCCGAATAAAAAAATCCATAATTTTAATAATTTATTAATATTCAAAGTATTATAAAATTAGGCACAACTTTTGTTTATAGAAAGAAACATTTATTTTTATATTTTAATTATTTTGAAATACATTTATATACAATGATCTCAATCACCAATACAATGAAAAGAACTATCGTTGCCCTGTTTCTCTTTGCACTTGCTGCAATAAGCCTGTTTGCACAGAAACAATGGACATTACAGGAATGTATTCAGTACGCAATGGACAATAATTTACAGGTGAAACGCCAGGAATTACAGTCGCAGGTGAACCAGAAAGACTATACACAATCGAAGTTTAACCGCCTGCCCGAAATTTATGGAGAAGCTACCAATACCTGGAATTCCGGACGAAGCTTTGATAACCTCAGCGGTTCTATAGTTTCCAATTATATGAGTACAAACTTTGAAATATCCGGTAGTGCCTTATTGTTTGGTGGTTTTCAGGTTAAAAATACCATTGAACAAAACCGATATATCCTTGAAAAAAGTTTACAGGATTACCAAAAAACTAAAAATGACATCAGTTTACAGATAGCCACTGCATATTTGCAAATTTTATTTAACCAGGAAGCACTTTATATTGCACAAAGTCAATTTGATGTAGTAAAACTCCAGGCCGAAAAAACAAAAAAACTTGTAGATGCAGGAAGTAAATCCAGGGGCGAACTCTTACAAATGCAGGCTCAGCAGGCTAATGAAAATTACAATGTCGTAAACGCTCAAAACAATCTGAACATCTCAAATTTAACCTTAATACAATTACTTGAATTAAAGGATACCTCTAATTTTTCAATTTTTGTACCGGATTCTATAAAAATTGAAGGCATGGCTTTAACAACTTCTATTCAGGATGTTTATCAAACAGCAGAATCGTCGATGCCAGAAGTTAAAAGTGCAGAAATGGCTTTACACAGCACAGAACAAAGCTTGCAAATCAGTAAGTCAGGGTATTCTCCTCAATTATATTTATATGCCGGATATTCAACAGGTTATTTGAATACCTTAAAAAAAGCCAACAATGCCAATTATCCATTTATTGATCAATTAACTGACAATAACAATAAATATGTTTCCCTATATTTAAAGGTTCCCATTTTTAGTAAAATGGAAAATCATACCAATGTCAGCAAATCCCGCTTGAAAATTCTGGATGCTCAATATTATCTGGAGCAAACCAAAAAAAATCTCTACCAGGAAATACAAAAAGCACATGCTGATGCTCTTGCTGCCTT
>WSSedL1CaDRAFT_10001237_pt1 | contig 15522 bp, 16 predicted proteins | sample WetSurSL1Cattail_FD_9464 | JGI IMG/M metagenome (IMG submission 9464)
TACAGCAATATCTCTTGATAATATTTTTGATTGGTATTCAGACGGAGCCAGATTTTTATATTGGTACATAGAAGATAAGAATATCTGCAAAGTATGTAAAGAAATAATTTTTGGTAATAATTACGGCTCTCGTAACTTGATATTAATTTTATTAAAAGGATTGATTTCTATTATTTCTTCAAATTCAAGATAGTGGTAAAAGGCCCTAATACTAGCGAGCTTGCGCTTGATGGATTTGGTCTTATATAGATTATGCATGTAATTTATATAGGCATTAATGCTTGTCTTTAAATTAAAAGCAAGAGCATGCCTATTTATATAGTCGCTGTACTGCTTTAAATCAATTTGGTATGCTTTTAAAGTTTTACTATCAAGATTCTTTTGATATTCACAATAAACCAAATAATTACCTGTTAATTCTGTAAAATTAAACATGAATTTGAAAAGTATAAAGACTGTCATGACTTTTTACAATATCCAGGAAAGGATATGAAGAGATGGAATTATATACAATCGGCCAAAACTATTTCCCGCAGGCCAAGATATCGCTTAAAACTTATAAAAATTTGTCCTACATACCTGAATGTGCCGGGGATACTGTTTATCAAATCGTTATTATCGAGTCAGGAACAGGGATTATTAAAATCAATGATAAAAGAGCAATCATCCACGCTCCGGCTGCCTATTTTTTGAATGAAACAGAAGCTGCAACAATGGAGGAAACAACAGGTATAAAATTACATTTGGTTTATTTTCAACCGTCTATTATAGATATTAACTTTGATTTTAAATTAGTCATTGAGTATCCCAGAGATGATGTTACGGATCCTAAGGTTCAGGATTTGTTTTTGCTGAATGAATTTTTATTCAGAAATCAGATATTTAAGGATCATTCACAGTTGACACATACAATGTTACAAAAATTGCTGTATTTTATTGACGGTATTCAGGATGAGTTTGAAAATCAAAGAACATTTTTTTGGATGTGTCGGGGAAGATCATATTTTCTCGAGATGCTATGTTATTTATCAAAATTACAAACGGCAGATACACCGGATCTGGAACTTGCTTTGAGATCGGATTCTAGTATATTAGAAGAGGCGCTTTTGTACATTCATACGAATTATGCTGAAAAAATTACATTAAACCATCTGGTCGAATGCTTCCATGTGAACCGGACGACATTAAATGAATTGTTTCAAAAAGAGATGGGAGAATCGATTGTTTCTTATATTATCAAGTTTCGCATTGAGATTTCATCGCTTATGCTCCGGGATACCGGTATTCCGGTACAGGAGATTGCTTACCGAATCGGCTTTGAGAATTCGGGGCATTTTGGGCGAACCTTTAAACGCTTAAAAGGCTGTAGCCCTTCAAAATACAGAGAAGAGTACAGTTGGTTACTAAGATTATATTAGTTGTAAAAATGCATAAAAACCCTGTAAATAATAATACCCTCATGTTGTTTGTTTTGATTACAATATGAGGGTATTATTAATTCAACCCAACTAACGGAGAAAGTAAATTCTTTAAACCAAATTATTAAGGAGGGATATAATGAAAAAGGGTATTACATGCGCATTGGTTATTTCATCGATGTTGGCAATTCCAGGAGGCAATCTCCAGAAGGAAACCGGAATTGTACCAATTAGCTATGACAATGTTCCCGCATTAGAAGTAAAACAATCACTGGCTGGTTCAGATCTTCTTGCCGGTTTTCAGCAATTAAGCACAAAAACAAAATACAAAGATGGTGTGTATAAGGTGGAGACTCCTCAGGATTACGAGAAATATTATACAAAGGCGAAGCTTACAATAAAAAAAGGTAAGATTACTGCATTCAGCTGGACCATTTATGATGCCGGACATGATGATGAAGCATTTGATAAGGACTATTATAAAGTAATGGAACCATACGGAGAGGAATACTCACAGCAGGCTAAAGATGATTGGTCGGGCTCAAGAGGATATTCGAAAGAATTGATCAAGACGCAGAATATAAATAAAGTGGATGCTGTAACAGGAGCTACCTGGACCTGCAACAAATTTAAAGAAGTCGTATCAATGGCACTTAAGTTAGCAAAAAAAGGAAATAAAAAGTAGCACAGGTGAATCAATGAAAGGGCTGGTTGGGTATGGAACAAACCGTTCAAGTTGTGGAAAAGTGGTTTGAAGCCTTAGGCACGGTAAATTACATAAAGATATTTGGTGATAAGGACGAAGCAATTCTTCAACTGGCGATCAATCGTGTCAATGAAATCGAAGAACGAATGTCAACCTTTCTTCCAAACAGTGACATTTCAAGGATAAATTCCAGTGCGGGTTATGGGATGGTTAAGATTCATACAGACACATTGCAGGTACTCAAAGAGGGCCTTTGGTATGCTTCCCTTTCAAAAGGTGCATTTGATTTAACCATCCGTCCGCTGGTCGAGTTATGGGGGATTGGGAAAAAAGCAGATTATATTCCAACACAGGAGAAAATATGCTCTATATTACCATTGGTCAATTATCAAGACCTTATGCTGAATGAAAAAGAGGAGTGTGCGGGTTTGCGAGCATCGGGTCAGAGAATTGATCTGGGCGGAATCGCAAAAGGCTATGCTGCGGATGAAGTCAAACGCATTTTAAAAGAGAACCATATAACGGATGCTCTGATTAATCTGGGTGGGAATGTTCTGACCATGGGGCAGAACCCGGATAATGAATACTGGAGAATCGGTGTTCAAAATCCTCTGGCACCAACCGGAGAGTATCTTGGTATATTGAATCTGACTGAAAAAACAATTGTGACCTCCGGAAGTAACGAGCGTTTCTTTATCAAGGACAGGGTCCGGTATCATCATATCCTCGACACAAGAACCGGATATCCGGCTCGGTCAGGATTATTGAGTGTCACGGTTGTTGCAGATGATTCAATGGATGCAGATGCATTGACTACATGCCTTTTTATAATGGGAATGGAGGAAGGTCTTGATTTTCTGCAACAATTCCAAGTGGAAGCCATTTTTATAACAGAAAATCTTGAGGTTTATCTGACGGATGGTCTTTTAGATTGCTTTAGAGTGTAAGTGGTATTACAAAGTAGATTTAGTTATTCGTAATTAATCAAGATGGTTATTGAATTTATATAAGTGCTGCAGGACTGTACGTTACAGTTATTGCAGCACTTTTGGGTTAATATAAGAGAGGCAATGAATTGTTTTAGAGGTAAAAGCGCAGTCATGTCTTTTGAAGAATTCAATCAAATAATAACAAATAAGAGATTTAAAATTCAGCTGAGCAATAAAATGGAATTGTGTAAAGTCAAGGAGATAATTAAGTTCATGTACGAATTGGGATTCGTTGGAATAATATTTACTACCAAAAATAAAGAAAGTTTAAGACTATACAGACAACAAAATTTTGTTTTTTACTCTGGGATGAAACCATTATCTGAAATTGATTCTGAAGAATTTTGTGATAACAAAATAGTGTTAAACCCGATATTTGTGCCCTATTACAAATTATACATAGATACTAGTGAAGTTTTAGGGATCGAATCTTGGGAAACTTTAAATCATTATGAGAGAGTTAAGCAAAATGATTATTTAGTTCAATATAGAAATGATAATCCTTTGATATACGATTTTATTTATTAAATGCTATATAAAATAACTAAAAAATGGAGGCTTTCTTAGCTATACTTCTTTTGAAAGGCAAGGGGGGATTTCTATTCCCCTTCCTTTTTGAAACTATGCTTCATATTTACCTTATCTAGTAAATAGTCATAAAATTTTTTTTAGTACCGGCGAAATTCCTTTAAATGCCGTTTCCTCCATTCATATAAATATCCAGAAATATGTGTCAAAGAAAACCTCTTGATTTAGATAACGCTTATCCAGAAATTCCCATTCTAAAAGTCAATGATATAAATCTCATAATTCATTCGATTGCAAAAATCATTAATTAAGCTTTTTGTATATAATCTATCACTTGGTAAATCATCACAAACAGCGACTAGTAGCATCTGAAACCACATTTCTATTATATATAGTAATTGTAAGCAATTATATCGTATCGATTAGATCACCTTATAGGATATATCGACGGAAGGTGACTATATATAGACTATTATAGCTTGTTGTTTTTGTCAATAAAACAGTCGTTTTTGCATAATATGACAAATGTGATTAAATTTATAGTATGCTTTTTATGTAATATCTTAAAAATATTTTTAGGTGAGGAGAAGTAATATGCAAAAAGCAAAAAGAGGTATTTCAATCCTGGTTATGTGTGCACTTATGTTATCTGTATTTTGTGGCAGTGATCAGACCGTGAAAGCAGAAACAAGCGTTGATGGAACGGTAACTGATTATTCAAATCCGAATAATTGGCTTACGAAGGACACGAAAGAAGATAAATCTGTTGATGTTTTTTATGTGTATCCGACAGCCTACCAAAAACAGAGTAGTGAAGATCCGAATTACTGTACGGTAGATAATATATCAATGATTAAAGGTGCAAATGGCGCCTTCAATCGCCAGGCAACAGCGTTTCTACCTGTAGGTAACATTTATGCACCCTATTATCGACAGGCTGATGCACTTTATGTCCTTGGGTTGAAGCCAGCAGAGCAAGACGCAGCAATTGACCTTATACCTGCAAAAGACGTAAAAGCTGCATTTTACTACTATATTGACCACTATAATAATGGTAGACCATTTATATTGGCGGGACATTCTCAGGGATCAAGTGTGCTTCTCAATCTGCTCACTGATTTGAGCAATAAACGACCTGAAGTATATAAAAGAATGGTTGCAGCATACGCTATAGGCTGTTCAGTTACAACAGATTATTTAGCAAAGCCAGAGAATAAGAATTTAAAGTTTGCAACAGGACCCGATGATACAGGTGTAATTATTTCGTACAATACCGAAGGAATTGGGGTTACAAAGAGTCCTCTTGTACTCCCAAATGCTATATCCATCAATCCTATTACATGGACTAGAACGAATCGACCAGCAACGAAAGAGTCCAATGAAGGGTCAATCACACTTCTTACTCCATCAGTGTCTGATCTGACACCTGTTAAGGGTGTGGCTTCTGCACAGGTAGACCTAAAAAGAGGCGTGGTTGTATGTTCTTCCATTAGTAGTGCAGATTACTCCGTACAAGGTTTACCAGGTGTATATCACACATACGATTACCCATTATACTTCTATAATATCCGCTCAAATGCAATGAATAGAGTTGATCATTATTGGGCAGCTAATGCAACTGACACTAACTTACAATAATTAAAGAATAATTAGGGAAATGGAATTACAAGTCAGTCCCGAATAGGGAAGTTAATATTAACCATGCCAAAGTAATTTTATTAGCTCCTCTTTTGTGTTGTAAGGTAAGTTTTTAAGTTTATTGAAGGATTGTAATTCACATTATTCTTATTACAACAATAAGGCACTCTACGCACAAACTCCGTAGAATGCCTTATTGGTTTTTAACCTATCTTTTTTAATCTATTCTAGCAAGCCGGTCCATTGGATAATATAAATCATTATCAATATCTTGTTTGATTGTATTCATAGGGATTATATGGTAAAATAAATGTCGGAGTAATCGAGACAGGGTAAAGTTTATAATAAGCATAGTGAATGGAGATTTATAACAATGAGTACATTAGCATTCGTTATTTTCGGCATCATTATTGTGCCGCTACTTATCTTAGCTATATTTCTTTTGAAAGGCAAGGGGGGATTCCTAATTGCCGGATTCAACACAATGAGCAAGGAAGATCAAGCAAAATATGACGAAAAAGCCCTATGCCGTTTTGTTGGCTGGCTCTTGATTGTGGTCTTATGCTGTGTGGTACTTATACCCATTAGCATACAGTTTGAATGTGTGTGGCTGATGTATGGCGGAATCGTGCTTACTTTTGTAATCATTTCGGGTGCCGTTATTTTTATGAATACCGGTAATCGATTCCACAAAAATGGTCATTCTGATTTGTACACGATTAGTAAAAATGATCATTCTGATCTATCATCCGAAAGCAAAGGTAAAAAATCAAAATCAACGGCTACGATAGCAGTTATCATTGCTTCCAGTGCTTTTTCCGTGATAATTGTAATTGCGGTTGGTATTATGTTGTTTTACGGTGCAAAAGAACCGGTAGTAAATGTTTCTGATCAGGGTATACAAATTAAAACCTTATATGGATTAAACGTTAACTTCTCCGACATATCCGATATTTCACTCATAGAGAAAAGCATGGGTGACATTGGTGTCGGAAGACGGACGAACGGGTACGGTGGCGTTGGAGATACCTTAAAAGGGAACTTCGAATCAGATAACCTAGGAGAAACCTTGCTATTTGTTCAGTCAAAGTCCTCTCCTACTATACGGATTGAGTGCGACAGCAGGAAAGATATTTATGTCAGTTTCCGCGATAGTGAAGCGACAAGGGCGTTGTATGATGAAATGATAAGAGAGTTTTCCTTAAAGTAGTGTTTTTTGTTTCCAATTACATTACATCCATTTGTTATAGATATATCCCAGGATTTGAACGGTACTATTCCAAAGGTGTTACCGATGATGATTACTGCGTTAATAGATTTACTGCCGAAAAAGGGCGTTACTTCCCCGGTTCGTCAGAAACCTTTGATATAGAAGAACTGACGAAAGAAAAGTGAATTCGACAGCGAGATAAAGAGAGAATTAATTTGGAGGTTGCGGCTGTGAATTTGACCCGCTTTATAAACGGTCGTTATATTCAGTAACCGAGTCGGATTTATTGTTTTTCATAAATCACTTCTGTAATACTGTTAAATGTGTCAGCACCTATCTTTGTAACTGATGTCGGAATAGTTATAGATTTTAGATTGCCAAAGCCTTCCAAAAATACATTATTTTGAATGGTTGTCACTCCCTTTGGTATAATAAAAGTCTCCAGCGCATAAAAATCACTTTTGCCGGTTAATTCGCTCTGTGTCTGATAATCAAGCTTATTAACCTCAATGGATTGATAGAATAAATTTTTATTAATTATTTTACAGCTTTTTGACCATATAATATGTTTTGCTTTTTCATTAAATACATGAGATCCCACCTTCGAAATGGAACTGGCTAATATAATCTTTTCTGCATTACTGCCCACAAAAGCATAAGAAGAAACTTCAGTGATATCATAAGTATACTTTCCATTCGTAACGGTTCCGCCTACACTAATTTCCTTCAGTGTTACATCTGCTCCCTTAACCGTGACAGTACCATTCTTTGTTCCTGCCTGTTTCGTTACAGTATATAGAATTCCGTCCTTTACAAATCTCTGGATTTTGTCACTTCCATTTTGAATAATGTTATAATCCATCATACATCCATAATGAATCATAGAATAAGTGTCATAATCTGCATTTACCCATAGTGCGGATGCATAGGCATCAACGTAGCTTTCGGGAACATGTATGATTACCTGAAAGGCTAGTAAACCTCCGTCTGCATACCAGTCTCTGATAGCAGTAGGGGCCTTTCCCAGAAAGGTAATACTCTTAATATGATTCATTTTACCGAGATATCCAATCGTTTTGCAGATGTTTTTCGAAAAAATAATCTCTTTTATATTGTTACTTTCATATTTATCACTGATTAACGGAACGCTGGTATCTTCTGTATCAGCAATGACACCTGTTACTGTGTAGGTTTTATTTTTATAGGTTATTTTTTCGGGAATGTTTAACTTTATCGTAGATGATTCAGGCTTAACTGAATATAGGGTCACTGTTCGGTTTATTGCATCAGTGATTCGATACTGATAGATACCGGAGGTAATCGATTGATACGTAGTAGCTATCTTCACTGCCTTGTGAAGACCTGAAGTTCTTGTGTAAGCAATCGCATATGCGGTACCTGCTTTCTTTGGGTTGATAACACCCTTTGAAGATATATCGAAAAGATCGGTATCGGTGGAAAACCAGTAAATTGTTTCAGTCGAGTCTTTTGATAAGGTACCGGTTAATGTTTTCGTGGCAATAGTGCTTAGTGCAACGCTGGAGGAGTTTACAGAAAGCTTCGTTGCCTTAACGATATCCATCGCTGCGATTACGGTAACTTTACTGTTAAGTACTGATTTATAGGAGGATATAGAGGACTTCTTTACTTTAACTGTGGTCCCGCTTTTTAAAGCCGCTGTTATATTATTGATTGGTTTTTGGTTTAAAAATGTCACTAGTCGAAAGGTATAAAGCGATTCTTTACCTATCGACTTGATTGTCGTAGGCAGGATAATGCTGGATTTATTTGTAGGGCTACCATTAAATGCATCATCCGAAATTGTGGTAACGCCCTCTGGAACATAGATGAAACGTATATTACTTTGACCGTTTTCATCGATAATCAGATAGCGTGGGATAACCTTGCAGTTTTTAGATAAGAAAAGTAATTCTATTTTTTTATCAAAAACACCGCTTTCCATCTCAGTAACAGTGTCAGGAACAATGATTGCTTTGGCACCGCACCCAATCAAACTAAAACGGCATAGTTTTGTAAGTTTATAGGTATATCCGTTGTTTGTAATCTCTTCCGGTAGAGCAACATAGGAACTAATAGGCATATGGGAAATTCCAACAAGCTGTACCTCTCCAATGCCGTCCTTTGCGGATTTTGTCATCTGATAGATAAAACCATTGATAGAAAAGCACCCATATTCAACCTCCTGTGTTGCAGAAGAAACAATAGTAGGAGTTAATTTGATTTCCTCCTCATATAGATCGCTATTCGCAGAATAGTAAAGTGAAAATGAGATTACATTGGCATAGGCTTTTTCCATACCTTCCGGAACAATAAATAAGAATTCTGTTTTGTTTAGGTCACTTATTTCGACCGTGACATTCTTTGGTACTGTTTTTCCGTAGAACTCAACGGTTTCCAGATTCGGAAAAGCATAGTTCGAATTCAAAAGAGTGCCTACAAAGGTATCTGCTATATTTAACTTCTTTATACTATTATAAAATGTTGCATAGGTCTGATTCTGATAGTAGATCGATTGTATATTAACAGATATTACGGTATATTCGATATCATTAATCTTCACCGTTCCGGGAAGAAACAATTCTTCTGTTTTATCCGTAGATTCTATACCGATTAGCTGTACTTCTTTGTTCGCTTCGTTTGTTATGTTATAGCAGTAGATGCCATCCTTATAAATGGCTGTTTCGTTTGCAGCAGATACAGTATTTGGTACCAGAAAAAATGACATTATGAATATAAGTAGAAATCCAAACAGAGCATGAAAACTCATTTGAAATAATTTGTTCTTATTCGTATTTATCATACTAATTGTCTCCTTAAAATAAAATCTATTTAGGTATTTCATATATTATGTATCGCATTTTATGGGAGAATATACCACAATGCTTCTACTATCAATATACCCATATCTTATGTCAATTCATTGTCAATCACTCATTCTTTGCTATTCCCAGCATATAAGTAGATAACCTGTTGCATCCGCAACAGGTTATTTACTAAAAAGGGGAGGTTGAGCAATTGAGAATTCATGTGGTTTCATCTGGTGTTATTATGTGCTATGGAAGTAAGAAAATTGGGATTTCAAATTCATCTTTTGTCGTCTTGTGATATCTAAGTTGCGTATAAAGTTGCGTATAGGTTGGAATAAGAATTATTATATTGAAATTACACTGGAATTATGTAAGTATTAACTATGTTATACTAGTGTTATGATAATATAATGCATATGCGAAAGGGAGAAATCCTTGGAAAACAAGAACTTGCAAGTGAAATTAGTTATTATATTGAGTGCTCTAGGCATGCTCAGTGTATTGATTACCATAATAAGCGATTTTCTCTTATTGGGTAAGCCAGATTCGGCTGTCAATTTTTTTATTATTGGAACAGAAACTATGTGGGACATTGATCCCTGGAGAATTACGTTAGGAACATTTATCGGGGTGTTTGCACTACCATTTCAATTACTGGGTTTACTTCCACTGTATTTCGCTCTTAAACCGGCGGGGCGCATACTCCCAATCATAACAGTAATTGGAAACGCACATGCTTTATTGATAGGAGTGGCATTTCATATGTCATATGCTTATATTGGAAGAGGATGGGCACTTTACCATCAGAACGATATTTCGAAAGAAATCAGTTCAAAGATGATGGATTCTTTTTCTTTTTATTGGTTAACACTATTAGTAATCATGTCTTTAGAGATTTTATTAAGTTCACTCGTTTATATCATCTTAGTAATTAAGAGGAAAACACTATTTCCTAAATGGATGGCAATTTTTAGTCAAATCGTCATTATACTAATAACATTTACTGTATTACTGGCATTTCCGTACCCGATTGGAGGTTACATTGCGCCAGCATCTATTAATGTTGCAACATTAATATTTTTCATGATAACACGAGTTCGTTACATTAAATGTAGTTAGGGCAATAGATTGCCTCTGGAGATACTGTTTTGCTCGTACCAGGCATTCATTTTCAAACCGCTGAGTATTCTACCTTGAATTCTGCTTCTCCATAATGCGATGAAAGCTGTTTTTATCATAATAGTTCTCCTCCCCGTTGGACTATAAGGAAGAATATCATTTTTCGTTATGTTATGGAATAACGTCATCTTTGGTAAATATAGTCCGGAGTTTCATCTGCTTTTATATGTCAATTCACATTCTTTTCATAATCACACCATTATATAATCACACTTATAATCTATATTTAAGATAGTAGTAATAATAGCAAAACACATAACCAATAGGACACTTTAGTTTAGGCATGAGATAAAAGAAAGGTAATTTAATTATGCACAAAAGGTTTGGAGCTTTAACTGCAATAGCATTAGCAACCACGATATTATTGTCGGCTTGTGATACAACAAGAGATAGCACAACAAAAGAATCCTCCTATGCAGATGAAATTGAAAAAACGAAAATTATGACATTTGAAATATCGGTGGATGAAACCAACTGGCAAACAATGCTTGATAATGCAGCGGATGAGGAATATATATCAGCTGATGTGACAGTCAATGGGACAACCATAAAAAATGTAGGAATTCGACCAAAAGGAAACTCTAGTCTTAAAGAAGTGGTAAATGATGACACCACAGACAGATTTAGTTTTAAAATTAAGTTTGATGAATATGTCGAAGGGCAAACATGGAAGGGGCTCGATAAAATCGTAATTAACAATATGTCATCTGATACAAGTTATTTAAAGGAATATCTTTCCTATGATATTATGGAATATATAGGAGTGGAAGCACCGTTGTTTGCTTTTGCAGATATTTCTGTCAACGGGGAAACATGGGGATTTTACCTGGCGGTTGAGGATATAGATAGTTCATATCTTGATCGTGTCTCCGATGGTGAAGGCGAGCTGTATAAACCCGAAAGTGATAATATGCAGATGGGAAACAAAATAAATAGTGGAGGACAAGGTGTAGAGAAAAATACGGAAGATGCCACCAACATACAGGAAGGTAACGGGCTTCCATCTGAAGCAGCGACTGATGAACAGAGTATGGGAGATCAGGAAAAAACGCAGAAGGATAATACAACTGACAATGCTGAAAACTTGCCAGATATACAAAAAGGTTTTCAAGGCGGTGGTATGATGGGCGCAGCCGAGAATGGAGTTTCTCTTCAATATACAGATGACAATGTGTCTAGTTACTCGGCTATCTTTGATAATGCTGAAACAAATGCGGACGAAAGTGATTATCAGCGAGTTGTTACAGCTCTGAAAAACTTAAACGAAGGAACTGATCTTGAAACATATGTAGATGTAGAGGGGGTGTTAAAGTACTTTGCAGCACAAACTGTCGTTGTAAATCTTGATAGTTATATTTCTAATATGGGTCACAATTACTATCTCTATGAAAATGATGGGCAAATCAGTATACTTCCATGGGACTACAATTTGTCATTCGGTGGTTTCCAGTCTAGCGATGCTTCAGAGGTGGTGAATTTTCCTATAGATACACCAGTTTCAGGAGTGAGTCTGGAGGATCGGCCACTCCTCGGAAAACTACTTGAGGTACCGGAATATCTTGATATGTATCACGAATACTTGCAGGAAATTATCAATGGCTACTTTTTGGACGGAAAGTTTGAGCAGACGGTAGATAATCTTAACAATCTGATTTCAGAATATGTAAAAAATGATTCCTCTGCCTTTTACACCTATGAGGAATATGAGGCGGCGATAACAGAGTTAAAAGAACTTGGGGTATTACGGGCTGAGAGTATTCAAGGTCAACTTGATGGTACAATCCCTTCAACGACAGAAGGACAGGAGAAAGATTCGAGTAAGCTTATAGATGCCTCATCAATTGATCTAACTAGTTTGGGCGATCACGGTGGTGATACAGGTGGACAGATGCCAAACGGAGGAGGAAGGGGGAAAGAAGGATTTGTAATGCCGGAAGGGTTCGATATGGATACCATGAGGCAGGCTATGGAGATTATTGGAGATACGAAGAGCGAAGAACTTTCTGAAGAACAAAAGACTAAGTTGTACGACTTAGGACTTAACGACGAAGAGATCAATCAATTGTTCCAGATGCCTAATCGTAATCAAGGAAATACGCAAAATCCATAAGGATATAATTGCTTCATGAAAAGTAATAGCCTGTCACGTCATTGTGATAGGCTATTACTAAAAAGGGGAGGCTGATAAGGCATGATTCTATCATGTTTCGTCAGCCTCCGTCTTGTGCTGTTGTGTAAAATTGAAGTTGGGGCAGAATGTGAGCTTTTACCGTTTCTGAAGAAAGTTAATAGTTATACTAATTACTGGTGCACATAATTATTGTAATCTCAAATGTTTGATTAGAATATTTGATCTCAAGATTTCCGTTATATTTATTCGCTGTTTCACGAATATTAGTAAGGCCGATTCCATGGGAAAGCCCCCCTTTTGAAGATTTAAGTATGTTATCTGCTGTCATAATATCTCCACAAAAATTATTTGTTATTTGAAAAATGATATGAGTTCCAACAATTTTTGATATCAGCTTAATATATTTATCTTGGCTATCCGTTAACCGATCACAAGCTTCAATTGCATTTTCAAGGCTGTTACCAAGTACAATACACAAGTCGAGGGAATTTATCCCTATGTTTTCGGGAATGATAAGGTCTGTTTTAAAATCAATTTTTTTGCGGTTGGCTATTCCCATATAATGCTTAATGATAGAGTCGGCGACAAAATTATTACATAAGGCTGGTATCGTGGTTGACATATCATTTCTATTATATTGTTCGATGTATTCCAATACTTCTTTGTAGTTTTGTTGCTTAACCATCGATTCGATAGCGTTTATGTGGTGCCTTTCGTCATGCTTAAGAGAATAAAGCTGAGTTAGGGATTCATTTAAGGTACTATAATTCTGACGCTGAAGTTCGACTTGATTTTCAATCGTTTTATAATCATACAATAATGAAATTATGCGTGAGGAGGAGGATACCCCTGTAAATACAATGACATACCCCCAGATAATTAATATTAAGTTTAAAAACATCTCATAAACAAAATCATAATTCGTGTATGCAGTAAAGGAGATCTCGTAGCGATAGATTAATAAGATAAATGCCATAATTAAATACATTGACATAAACGTAATTGTCTTGTTTGATACTGAATCAAGGATTCTTTTATATTTTATATGAAGCCTTAGATAGGAGATGACTATGAATAATATTTGTACAAGGAATCTAAAAAAATAGGATAAATCCTGAAGGTATTGTTCACCAATCAGTGGGGATAGGGATTTGGATACCGGTATGGAAAAATAAAAAATAATTAAGGAAAAGATCCAAATACTAAACATGGTAAATAATTTTTTTGGAAAGGATTCTTGAAATACCAGACAAATATATAGGATGTTCATAAAGGCGGTAAAAGTTAATGCATATTTTTCAAAGCCAGAGTCACCGAAATTTTTTTTAATTATAAATACTAATAAATAGATAAGTAATGTATTGAGGAGAAAAGCTAAAATACAATACCAAACCGGTTTTTTTTTGATTAGAAGGGTATGAACACTTAAGACATTTAGGATAGAAATAAACAAAGAATATAAAAACATAACTACTCCCCTTCCTTTTTGAAACTATGCTTCATATTTACCTTATCTAATAAATAGTCATAAAATCTTTTTTTAATGCCGGCGAAATTCCTTTGAACGATTGAAATCGCCTGGTCATTAATCATCTTAAAGGAGTAATTTTCCACACAGGAGACGTAATCCATGTTAACGAGATAACTTTGATGGCACCGTATAAAACGCGGATCATCTATTTGCTTTTGGATATCATCAAGCTTTAACACAATGGAATAAATTTTAGCGTGGATTGTATGGATACTTAAGGTTCTCGCAGAGCTTTCGATAAATAATATGTCTTTAAAAAACAACTTTTGTATGGAGGATCCTACTTTAATTGATAGACTCTTCTGCTTTTCTTTCTGGGTTGCATCAATAGCTTTCTCAAATATAGGAAAAAATGTAGATTTTGATAGCGGTTTCGTTAGATAATTATATGGAAAAACTTCAAAACTTTCTAAAGCATGCTTTGTACTGGTGGTGGTAAAAATGATTTTACAATCCAGATCATATTTTCGAATTTGTTTTGCAGTTTGAATGCCGTTTTTTCCATTCATATAAATATCCAGAAATATGATGTCAAAGAAAACCTCTTGATTTAGATAGTACTTCTCCAGAGCTTCCCCATTCTCAAAGTCAATGATATAAATCTCATAATTCATTCGATTACAAAAATCATTAATTAAGCTTTTTGTATATAATCTATCACTTGGTAAATCATCACAAACAGCGATAAGTAGCATAAGTAACTCCATTTCTATTATTTGTAGTTCAGCAAGTTATTATATCGTATCGTATAGTTCATCTTATAACTTATATCGACGAAAGGTGATAATATATGAACCGGGATAACTTGTTATTTTTGCCGAAAAAACCGTTATTATTGTACAATGTGACAAAAGAAAATAAAAATGTAGTATATAAGGGCAGCCAAATAGTCATCTATAACAATGTCGAGACAAAAGACGTGCTCATTATGCCGGATGTATTGCTTTTTGCTGTAGGAGATGGAAGTTATTTAATCAATTTCACGATGGCACCGAAAATACCGAGGGCTCCTTCACTGTGACCAAAACTGATATAAACTTTCGTTTATACAGCGACATGGGTCTTTCTGAAAAAACCACCATCGATGTGCAGGATTATCTGGCCTTCTATACAATCCGACGATATGTGCGTATGAATGGCCGTTGCTGAGTGCTAAACAGTACAATGTATACGACTTTGCTTACAAAGAACAAAGTAAAACATATCGGATGAAGTGTTTCATCAAATTCTACCCCTTATCGAACAGCGTCTTCAGTATGACCTATCTGGACCTTAAGGAAGGAGATATTTCAACTAAGACTTACGACGTCAGCGATTTCAGGATTGCTTTCTCCGACAAGCACTTTACCCTAGAGGAACAAACG
>WSSedL1CaDRAFT_10001238_pt1 | contig 15520 bp, 9 predicted proteins | sample WetSurSL1Cattail_FD_9464 | JGI IMG/M metagenome (IMG submission 9464)
CTCTTTTATGGTAGGACTTCTAAAACCCTTAGAAACTGAAGTTTTAACAACGGTATTGTTCGAAATTTTATAAACAGCTCCGGCTGTTGGAACAGGCTCAAAACCATATACATCGTTGTATTCTAATCTAAAACCTGTATTAACCAAAAATTTTGAAGTTACATTCTGCTGAATATAAATATATTCGGCTATTTCAGAAGAGGTTGTATCTCCATTACTTATCTTTTTTATTGTATTTTCAGCCATTCCGCCGTATTGTTTAGCATCCACACCTAACGAAATTGTATTCCCTTTAAAAATATTAAACGATTGATAAGCTACCAACCCAAAATTTTGGTCTTTAGAATGAAAACCATCGGTAATGGTATGTTCCCCAAAATTATAGAAGAATCGCACAGAACCATTGGTTTTATCATATTTATTATCCACAGAAAAAGCTCCCATACCGCGGGTTATATCGATGGTTTCCCCGGCAGGAGAACCTTCCTTACCCGGATCGGTGGCATCAAAATTAGCCAGGCTAAAATCGGCATTCACTTCAAAATGGTTATTAATAACATAACCCATTTTTAAATATCCATTATTTATTGAAAAATCAGAAGAATCGCGACTACCATCGGTTTGATCGTGATTAAAAGACGCAAAAATATTTAGTTTGCCTTTTTTTAAACCACCGTTGACCATGTATTTCTGAGTATTGTAAGAGCCATACATCACGCGGGCATTCAAACTGCCACCATCAGACTGCTGCGATTTGGTAATAATGTTTATAACACCACCCATGGCGTTAGTACCATAAAGAACCGAAGCCGGTCCCCTGATAACTTCTACCTTTTCAACATCGGATGCAACATAAGCATCGGGAAGCGGATGTCCCATGAGTCCCATAAACTGAGGGTTACCATTAAGCAATACCAAAACCTCGGTGTTGGGACTACCTCCAATCCCTCTCATGGTTATTTGGCCGGCAGCACCTGTGGAAACACCAAAACCGCCAATACCTCTTTCGGTTACAAACAATCCGGGAACCTGTTGCGATAATACCGGTAATAAAGCCGATTCGGAACTATTCTCTATTTTTTCTTTTGAAACTACCGAAATTGTAAGGGGTAAATTATCGCGGGTAACTGCAGTTTTAGTTCCGGTTACTACAATTTCATCCAGATTTACCTTTTTTAAAGTATCAGTTTGCACCTGTGCTGATAGATATTGAAAACCAGTAAATAAGAATATCCATAAAAACGATTTAATTCTGAAGACAGTCATAATGTTAGTATTAAAATGATTCATAAATAGAAATTACTTGATACTTGTTACTATTTTTATAATTCGTGTTACTTTTAAGACAAAAAAAACTACTCCACTTTGCTCATCGCTAATTTTCCATGCTCAACACCTTTAATACTTAATATTTTATCAGTAAGTTCGGTAAGTTTTTTTGCCACTCCTTTAACCGCAATAATCTCGAGCTTACGTTCAGGTGTTAAGAAAAATTGCTGAACCGATAATATTTCGGTAGAATATTGCATCTGAACTTCGGTAATTTTTGTGGTTATTTCAGCTTTGTCACTTTCATAAACCAGAACAATGGCTCCGGATACCAGATTATTGCACTGCCATTTTTTTTCAACTATGTTTTTTTCGATAATTGCCCTTATTGCCTGCGATCGGTTAGGATAATTATTTTCGAGAACATAATTATCCAGGGCTTTAAGTATATCTTCATCGAGACTGACACCAAAACGGGTAACTGGCATAGTGTTATTATTTAATGAAATCGTGCTACTAAAGTATAAAAAATTGTATAATATTTAATAAAAAAAATATTGACATAAAAAACGGGCTTAATTATTAAAAACTAAGCCCGTAACCCCTATAAATACTAAACTCTAAACTACTAAAACGATAACCTATACTAATTGCTCTTATACTTTTTCATTTTTTTACTTATCCGGTCAATAGCATCCTGCAAAGATTCTTCAGGTTTAATAATATTATAATCGCCCCAGAAATTTTCATCGTAATATTCATTTACATGGTCTGCAAATACCTGATTAGGTTTAAGACTTTCGGAAAGTTTAAATTTTGAAACATTAACGGTATCCTTATCAGTTATAGCCAGGTCAACCGATGAAGTATATATTTTTTTAAACCATTGATGCTTTTTATCTACTTTAAATTTAACCTCATAGCGAACATGACTTAAAGTCCATCGGCCATTCAGTTCTCTGTAATCTACTTCATAAGCCCCACTAACTGTATTTACTTCAGTGTTAGCAGGTTTTCTTTTTACCAGAGTTTGATCTGAAATGGGTAAGCCAGTTGGACTAATAACAAATTCTACTCTTTTAATTGCCAGCGTGGCAACGTCAAGATATATCCGGCCGTCGAAAAATGCTTCCGGTACCTCCTTTTTTTGAGTAAAACCAATAACATAAGTTTCTTTGCCTTCAATATTGGCAATACTTACAGGCTGAAACTCGTAACAATCAAAATATTCCTGGCTCATAAACGATTGTGGATTTTTTGCAAGGTCTAGCATTAATGAAACATAGTGACCACCCTGTAACTTAAAAATCAAAGTATCCATCTTTTTAACATCCTCACTTTTACGACCTTTAAATATTTTTAGTCTATCCTGCTCCAAATCATTACTATACTTCGATTTATATATTTGCATAACAGCCTCTGCAATTCCTACATATTGCTTGTTTTGCATTAACGATTCCCTGTAAAAGGCTGTGCATAAATAAGGCGTTGTCCCATAATTTTCCTGGATATTTTTTAAGGCACCCTTAATCAGTGTGATCGGATCGTTGGTGCGTACTACCAATTCCTTCAATCTCACAGCTTCCGACTCCATATATAGCAACGTTTCATCAGAAATTTTAAAGTCACCTACTTTAAGTTTCATCGATTTAAAACCCATATACGAAATATTAATTTCGTCATTTTGATGGTTTCCGGGAACTTTCAGAATAAACTCTCCATCACTGTTAGATACTGTTCCAATATTGGTATTTGCCAGAAAAACATTTGCAAATACAATTGGTTTATTGGTTTCCTTCTCTATTAGTTTAGCTTTAAGGGTAATAACCTGGTCGTCGCCCCCAAATGCGTTAGCTACTGCCCAACCTGAAAATAATTGAAACGCGAGAACCAGGTATGTAACAAGTGCTAATTTTTTAAAGTTGTTTAATGTCTTCATAACGAAAATTATTTAGTGAATCAATTAGTCATTTGAGTTCTTAAAAAAAAACTTAATGTCTGTTTGATTATAAGATTTCCGAGACCCTAAATACCCTATGAAAAAATTATACTTTTTTACAAAAAAAAACTCCGGTGCAGTAAACACCGGAGTTTCAAATAATAAATATTTTATTTTAAAACTAAATATCAAGCTTTAGGAGCATCGCTGGGTTTGGGATGTACATCAAAACGAACTGTTTTATCCCAAATATGACCTTCTTTTTTGATTTTATCAAGGTAGAAGGCTTTAAACATAATGAAAATCCAAAGTTGACAATATGTAAAATACATAATTAAAATAAGTCCCAGATTCTTGATATTATCTTCCCTGTCGAATGAAATAGCAAGCATTATCTCAAATATAAAGAGGACGAACGCCGTAAGCCAAACAACAGAATACGGACCCGGAAGTGGTATGCTTATCAGGCTGAGCATGCTCAACACAAAAAGAATATCCGAAATGATAATAGCCGCAAAGAATATATAGTAAAGTGCAAGAGTGTAAAGCAAATCAAAACGCATCCTTTTGTTTTTAAAATGAGGGATAAGTTTCGCAAATTTTGCAATTACATAATTATTACCGCGCACCCAGCGAACTCTTTGCTTAATCCAAACTTTCCACGATTCAGGTTCTTGTTCGTAGGTAATAGCATAAGGCACAAATTTAATTTTATATCCTAACTCATAAATACGGATACTTAATTCAGAATCCTCAGTAAGCGCTTCTTCATCCCAACCATCAAGCTCTTCGATAAGCCAACGCCACATTACAAAATTTGTTCCCGGAAGCGTAGCAATATTGTGAAGCTGCCAGCGACCAGCCTGTAACATCGACTGAAAACTTAAGGTTTCGATATTGATAAAACGGGTAAGTAAGTTACGATTTTTGTTTACCGTACGGAATTTACCAATTACAGCACCTAATTCTTTTTGAGAAATAAGGTTAGCTACCAGGTAATTGAGCGACATCGGATCCGGAGTATTGTCTGCATCATAAATGGCAATAATATCAGATTTAACTTGTTTTACAGCCAAATTTAATGCTCTCGACTTTCCTTTACCACCCTGACCTTTAGGAACATCATAAAGAACAACACGAGAATCTTTAGCAGCAAAGCTTTCGATAATCTCTTTAGTGCTGTCTTTAGACCCATCGTTAATGATCATCACGGTAAGCTTATCCTTTGGATATTTAAGATTAAGCATAGCTTCAATAGTATATCCGATAACCTTTTCTTCGTTATGAGCAGGAATAAGTATGGTACATGTAGGATAATCAAACTCTTGTTTGTCGAGTTTTTTCTTTTCTTTCATTGATTTAATGAAGTTTATATATCCATACATGCTGAATATAAACTGATACCCTATCATGAACCAAATGAGTATCACACTTATTAAAAAGATAACTTCTAAAAATGTCATTGTTTAAGTATTAGGTTTGTCTGTTAATTTTCTAATTTTCTACGCATAATTTTAAGCCCCATGTACATCAGGAATAACAAGGCTACAGCAAGCACACCGTATATTGCGATAGCGGTTACTGACCATAAACTTGTAAGGTTCATTCCATAAGTAAAGCTGGAACCCGTTACAACTTCAATGCTATGATGTCCGGCAGGTAACATAACCGTAAAACAATCGTTACCATTCATCACTTCTAAAGGAGCATCAACACTATCAATTTTTAAGCTGGTAGGTTTGCTTGTAAAAGAAGCCAAAGTACGTTCCTGACTTTCATAAGTGAATGAAACTTTACGCATGTCATATATGGCATCCAGCAAATTTCCTGTGATATTCAATAACTGAGGCTGAATTGTTGAAGTTGAGAAGTTTTCAATATCAGAGGTTAACACTTCAATTTCATGAGTACCGGCAGGAATCAAAAAGGTATTACCCCTGTAACCCACGATAACCTGATTATCAACTTTAATAAGTTTATATTTTTCAGGCAATTGAAGATTAAACGAATAAGGAGAAGTTACTTTATAGCCATGTTCGGTATATTCATATTTTACAGGGCTCGAATTTGCATAAGAGAATAAAGCTAAATCCTGAGCATTACAAGAAGCTTCGGAGTACACTGTAAAACGTGGAGCACCAAGGGCTGCAGAGTTGATTAACTCGTAACTTTCAATACCTGTCTGAGATAATGTAGAAAATGGAGTAACTTCATCCTTTGTACGGAACGACAAGATATTTAAGTCGACCAATAATTTAGAAGGATCGGTCATCTTTTTAGCATACAAACTACCTAACTCTGTGTAACGCAAAGGCGATGTAGACCATTTGCTCTGTGGATCTTCAGCCTGAAGAAGGAACCCGTATTTTTTCTGAAGTGCAATTATTCTGTCGGAACTTACACCATGATATTCGGTAATTTCCGGAGACTGATAGGTATCCATAAAAGTAACCATAATACCAAAACCTTTTCTGCTTTTAGCAAAATCATTTAAAGCTTTTATAAATTGCTCGTGTAACCATGCAATTTTATTAACACGATATGCAATAACTTCTTGCTTAACTTTTGCATTACGTTTCCAATAATTTGCAGAAGTAGTATCGAAGATCTGGCGCATATCTATACCGTACAATGCTTTAAATTCACTTAAAGCCGAAGTATTCATAGGGGTAAATAAGTTCGAATTTTCAAAACCTTTACCGGCTTCAAAATAAAGTTCACCAAGATTAACCCCGTCCCAATCGTTACGTTTCAAGAAATCGACATATTCGGCGATAACAGCGGATAAACATTTAGAATTATTTAGAGCTACCGGATATCTCCAGGATGGACGAACATCGGCTCCCATGTAATTTTTTTCATGCCATTCGGGATGATTTTGATAAAATTTAAGACTTACCTGAGGTGGTTCAATCCATGCATAAGCTAAGATTCCATTTGCATGAGCGAGTTTAATTAAGCGTTTGTAATCATATTCGTACTTCGGATATTGATGCCATGCAGCCACATGAACGATACGAATGCCTTCCTTAACCCATAATTTAATAGTATTTTCAATACTTTGATTTGGACGTAACCCTGGATCAAAATAAACTTCAAGATTATCACGTTTTACTACCGGAGATAAATCGAGGTAACGTTTTACATACAACATGGCATAAGGATAATTACTATATCCAAGCTGTGTGGTAGGGTCAAAAGCAGTATTAAAATATATCAGTTTTCCTTTTCCAATTTCGCGGCCTATCACCACTGGTAAGCCTGTTGCAGCATCCTGACAGAATACTTCATCGTCTTCATTAAATTCGAATTTACGTGCCAGCTGACTGTATTTCCATGAAATATTCTCTTCCGGGAAATACATATCCCTTATTTCGCGCAATGTTATTTCAGAATTCAGGTATTTGATACCCAATTTTTCAGCCAGTTTGTTTTTCCTGTCGGTTATAATATGGCCACCATCATTTACAAATCTTACAATCTGGTTAATTTCAAAATACGAAAGTGAATCCACATAAGAATAAGGAACCACTAGTAAATTACACCTTTCAAGGTTTAAATCCTGATTTAAGAATATGGTATCAACATTAACATTTAAACTCTTAAACATTGAAACAAAAGAGCATTGGTCATGATAAGCTGCTCCGCGAACGGTCTGGTTCCAACATACGTTTACCCGCATCTCGTGCCACTTATTATCCACGAAGATATCGTTCCACGAATTTTTAATTTTAGAGAAAACTTTATCCTTAAAAGATGGTTCCTTTTTATAATATTCTAATCCTTCAGCAACATATAATTCGCCGGGATTCAATTTTATGGTTTGAGAATAATTGTCTTTTATGCGATCCGTTGAATATTTCTTTTGAATAAGATTGTTGTTTGTATCAAAATACATTTCGTGAAGAAATGAGTTATTCAGTTTCAATTGAAAAGACTGAGAGCCAGTTAGGATAATTTTATTTTGAGCTTTAACCCAATTGGTTTTAGTTGATAAATCCAAAAATGTAAAACCTTTGGCTTTAATTCCTTCTACGAGTTCAATTAACAATTTATGATCCAGAAAGGGATGAAAAAAGCAGGATAAAACACCGTCTTTAACCTGATGTATGGCATCGGCATTTTTAATGATTCGGAGAACTGCTTTACGGCTGGTATCAATATTTGAACTTAATGGAACATATCCCATATTTTCGGGATATATGCACTGTCCATAAATATCCTTTTTAATAACATAAGGAAAATATTGTCCGAAATCAAAGTTATCAATTACCATACGTTGCTCAACCACTGTACTAAAATAGTGTGAAATAACGTCTAAGGATTTCATAGAAGCTTCATAGTGAGGAGTTTCCCATGCAATAGGATAAATACCATTTTTAAAGAATTCATTGATACCCATTTCCATTTTTCTGGCATCATCTTCTTCGGTTTCGCCAGCAATAGGTTTGGCTTTTATACCATCCCAAAATTCACAATCGTCGGTTGATACACCTTTATATTGATGAGTAACACCATGCATTACAATGCTACCGCCATTGCGTACCATATATTTAAGAGCATCCACAACTTCAGGACGTTCCGTAAGGGTAACCCTGCGGTCTTCACCCGGATTAACATAAATAGGCACAACACCTACTAAGAACGGTATACCGCGTTCTGAAAGAATATCGGCAATATCCCTTAACTGATCCGGATTACTCATCGGATTTATATCTTCAATACGAATAATTGCCTGATGCGATTCAGGGTGCTTTTCATTTAAAATATCATGAAGTTTATCGCAGAACAATAAATAACGGTCAGTTTCGGAAGCTCCGGTGAATGGAATATCAGCAACATAAACCAGATTTTTCGATTTAACCATATAAGGCATTTCGGCCTTTGGTTTTGCAGAAACAGCGGTAGCCCAAACTTCAACATTTTTCTTATCAGAAACCTGAATCATGTTTAACTCATTTGAACCTTTAATAAAGGTTGCATTTCCGCTTTTTACCACATTAAAAGTACTGTTCTTTTTGTATTCGTTCACAGAAAATCCAAAATGCTGGTTTACTGCATATTTGGAAGAAAATTCTGTAAAACCGGTATTGATCCATACCACACTTTTAGATGTCCCAAAAACATCAGACATAAAAGATGCTGGCACAGGTACACCGGAATACCCGATATAAAAAGTTACATCATACTTTTGTAACTCGCCTGGTTTATACCCACTTACACCTACTACGGAAACATGAGTATTAAAATGCCCTAAAAGCTGGGCTAACTGCCTCCCCTCGGCAGTAGGAATGTTGCTCAGGTTATAATTACCTTCCACCAGAACTAAAATATTTTTAGTTGCAGGTTGTTGGGCTTTTATAAATCCAACCATTCCGAAAAAAATTAAACAAAAAACAATTATCCGTTTCATTATTAATTAATTAAATATAAAACTATTGAAGTAAAGTTCATTTTGAATAAAATTTATCATAACATTAATTTAAATAAAAAATGTAAATTATTAAAATACAGTATTTTAAAATATATAATTAAATAGCAATATGCCTGATAAAAAAACTGTTAAAGGAAAGAAATTTTGAAGGGATTAATATACAATTAACTAAAATAAATTGACTAGTTATAATATTAATAATAAATATTTTAACATTTTTTTAAGGATTTTTAACATTTGTAAAAACTAAAAATATTAATCTGGTTTTAATGTCTTTGGGGTTATAATTTCGGTTATAAATATGTTCAAAAATATTAAAGAGTTCTGCCACTTCCGAGCATTTCAATCCATATTTTTTTATAGGAAGGATTGCGAATACCATCAACATGAGCTTTATCTCTATCCACACCTAAATTAAGAGGATATATATTTTCTTCCGGAATAGATAATGCATTGTATGTTTCTAAGATTGTTTTTGCATTCGGTTCATTAACATTATAAGCAGCAAACCAATTTTGCATCGGAGTAACACTTGGTGAAAAATACCAGTTAGCAATTTTACGCTTAGCACGATGATCCCATCCTCCTGAAAAATCAATTACCCTCGCGACACTTATTTTTTTAGCAATATAAGCAGCCATACCTCCTCCCTGCGATTGCCCGCAAACAGAAATAATACTCCACTTAGGTTGGCCATTTTCAATATAATTATCCCATTTTCCACTTCTATCATGTTTTGCAAGATACAGGAGTAACTTTATAAACCGGTTCATAATTGCATCCTGAGGCTCATCAGGTATTAAAGATGATGTATTCTTACCAAATATTCTTTTTTCACGAAAAGCTTCGGCACATTGCATATCTTCAGCTAAATTATCACCATTACAAGTAACGGATACCGAAGGTGTATCAATATAACAAAGACTAATTACCCTATACCCTACCTCAAGTGCAGTTTTAAAAAAATTAGCAAGTCCATTATCTGCTTTTCCATTAGTCCCAGGCAAAAAAAGTAATAATTTACCAGGATTTGCTTCAGGATTATACATTATTAAATGAGGTGTATCAAATTGTTTAATAGAAGCATCGGTTTTCGAAGGCTTTATTTTTAATACAGTAATCTCTGCTGCATTTATAGAAAGCATTAACAATGAACCTATAAATATTAAGATAAAATGCAATTGATTTGTTTTCATTACCGTGAATAATTTTTGGAATAAATACGGACTAAAATTACAATTTTTTAAAATTGAATAAAATTTATGACTTAAAAATCAATAGAGTAGAAAATAATTAAAAAATATTCGAAAAAAAGAATAAAAAATATAGCAAAAATCAAAAAAATAAATACCTTTGCACCTGCTAAAAAAAAGCGGATGTGTCGTAATTGGTAGCCGAGCCAGACTTAGGATCTGGTGCCGCAAGGCGTGGGGGTTCGAGTCCCTTCATCCGCACAAAGAGATCAGAGAAGATATTGCCTCAACTAACGATGAAAATATCGGATAGTTCAGGCTTTTTTTGTAAAATGAATTATTTCATCCTTTAATAATAGTACAATGAACATTAGCAAAGATGTTAAAGACAATTTAACTGCTGTTCTTAAAATTCAGATTAATAAGGGCGATTACGAACCCCGGGTAGAAAAAGTTTTGGAAGATTATCGTAAAAAAGCCCGTATTGATGGTTTCAGACCCGGAAAAGTGCCTGCCGGTATTGTTCGCAAAATGTATGGTAAAAGCATTATGGCTGACGAAATCAATAAACTTCTTTCCGAAAACCTGATGAAATATATCCAGGACGAAAAAATAAATATTCTTGGAGAACCATTGCCCAGTCTTACCGAACAAAAACCTATTGATTGGGAAAACGATTCTGATTTTGAATTTGCTTTCGATTTAGGTCTTGCTCCTGAATTTGAACTTTCTTTCACTAAAAAAGAAAAATTCACTCAATATACTATTTTACCCGACGAAAAAGTTGTAACCAATTATATGGACAACTATGCCCGCAGATACGGTGCTTTTAAAAACACTTCATCTATCTCTGATGGTAAAGAAATGCTTAAGGGCGATATCGTTGAATTAAATGCTGACGGCTCGGTTAAAGAAGGTGGCATTGCTGCCGAAGAATCTACTTTATATCTTGAATTTATTAAAGATGAAGAGATCGCCAAAAAATTCAATGGCTTAAAAGAAAATGATACCATTTCTTTTAATATTCGTAAAGCATTCCCCAATGATGTAGAAATTAGTTCTATCCTTCATATTAAAAAGGAAATGGTTGCTTCTATCGATTCCGATTTTAAATATACCATCAAAACTATTTCTCTTTTTGAAAAAGCAGAAATTAATCAGGAACTTTTCGATAAAGTTTATGGAGAAGGTACTGTTACTTCCGAAGAACAGTTCAAATCTAAAATTGAGGATGAAATTAAATCGAACCTCACTCGCGAAAGCGATTACAAATTCCGCCTCGATGCCAAAAATAAAATATTAGGTAAAGTAAATTTTGATTTACCTGTAGAATTCCTTAAACGCTGGATTTTCTCTTCTAACGAAGGTAAATTCACCATGGAACAAATCGACCAGGATTTTGCTAAATTTGAAAACGATTTGAAATGGCAGCTTATTCAAAATAAAATTATTAAAGAAAACGATCTTAAAATTAGTGATGAAGAAATTCTCGAATTCGCTAAGGATTATGCACGCATTCAATTCGAACAATACGGTTTATTTAACGTACCCGACGAACATATCGTTAATTACGCTCAAGAATCTTTAAAACGTGACGAAGAACGTCGTAAAATTTTTGAATTTAAATATGAAGATAAAGTTATTGAATTCGTAAAAGGCAACATTACCGTTGACTCTAAAGAAATCAGTGCTGACGATTTCAATAAATTGCTCGAAGAAAAATAAGATTGCTCTTCTGCAATCCCTGAATAAAAAAAACTTCGTGACTTCATATTTCCTATGATTCACGAAGTTTTTTATATTAATACTAAGTCGTAAGAGCCAAGTATTAAAATCTTGACACTTGGCTCTTATATCTAAAAATTCACCTCCAATTAATCTAATTCCATTTTATTTTGTTATCTTAGTTGCTTAATCCATTCGAGAAAAAAAATAAAAAATATATGAACTATAACGAAGAATTTAGAAAATTTGCCACTAAAGATCAGGGTATTAGTAGCTTAAACTTACACAAATATCAAACTGTATTCGATAATTATATTTCGCCAACCATTATCGAAGAACGTCAGTTAAATGTGGCTTCCATGGATGTATTTTCGCGCCTTATGATGGATCGTATCATCTTTCTGGGTTTACCTGTAGATGATTATGTTGCCAATGTTGTTCAGGCTCAGCTTTTATTTTTAGATTCTGTAGATCCTAAAAAAGATATTCAGATTTATTTTAACTCTCCGGGAGGTTCAGTTTACTCAGGTTTAGCTATTTATGATACAATGCAATGGGTTAACCCTGATGTAGCTACAATCTGTACAGGTATGGCTGCTTCAATGGCCGCTGTATTGCTAACTGCAGGAGTAAAAGGCAAACGCTCAGCTTTAAAACATTCCCGCATTATGATTCACCAACCCAGCGGTGGAGCCCAGGGTACTTCTGTAGAACTCGAAATTACCGTAAAAGAAATCCTGAAACTAAAAAAGGAACTTTACAGTATAATTGCTGACCATTCCGGACAGAGCTATGAAAAAGTAGAAAAAGATTCCGATCGCGATTATTGGATGACTGCTCAGGAAGCTAAGGAATACGGAATCATTGATGAAGTTTTAATACGTCAAAACAATAAAAAATAATGCCAGTAGATAAATGTTCATTTTGCGGAAGAACTAAAAACCAGGTAAACCTTTTAATTGCAGGGATATCTGGTCATATTTGTGACACTTGTGCCGAACAGGCTCACTCTATCGTTGACGAAGAATTTCGTAAGCGTGGCGAGTTTGACATGAACAACATTAAGTTGATGAAGCCCGGTGAAATAAAAAAGCTTCTCGATCAATATGTTATAGGTCAAGATACTGCAAAAAAATACTTATCTGTAGCGGTGTACAACCACTACAAACGTCTCATGCAGGGAAAACCGGCTGAAGATGATGTTGAAATTGAGAAATCGAATATAATCCTTGTCGGCGAAACTGGTACAGGCAAAACATTGCTTGCCCGCACTATTGCCAGGATGCTGCACGTTCCTTTTACCATTGTTGATGCAACAGTTTTAACCGAAGCCGGTTATGTAGGTGAAGATGTGGAAAGCATTCTCAGTCGGTTACTTCAGGTTGCCGATTATAATGTAGAAGCTGCCGAAAAAGGTATTGTATTTATTGATGAAATAGATAAGATTGCCCGTAAAAGCGACAATCCTTCTATAACCCGTGATGTATCGGGCGAAGGTGTTCAACAGGGATTATTAAAACTGCTCGAAGGTTCTATTGTTAATGTTCCACCTCAGGGAGGAAGAAAACATCCTGAACAAAAAATGATTCAGGTAGATACCAAAAATATCCTTTTCATTTGCGGAGGAGCTTTTGACGGTATCGAAAAGAAAATAGCCCAGAGATTAAATACAAAAACTGTTGGTTACACGGCTGCTATGCATACCGAAACCATCGACCGTTTAAACCTGTTGCAATATATTGCACCTCAGGATTTGAAAGCTTTTGGTTTAATACCTGAAATTATTGGTCGTCTGCCGGTTTTAACACACTTAAATCCGCTCGACAGAGAAGCTTTACGCGCTATTCTTACAGAACCTAAAAATGCCATCATTAAACAATACATGAAGTTATTCAAAATGGATAATGTAGAACTTCAGTTTGACGATGATGTATTGGAATATATTGTAGATAAAGCGGTTGAATTCAAACTGGGAGCCCGTGGTTTACGGTCTATTTGCGAAACTATTATGATTGATGTGATGTTCGACATGCCTAAAGAAAGCGTTCATTGTATTTCTTTGGAATATGCCAAACGCAAAATCGAAAACGATTCGGCCCGCAAACTCAAAGCTGCTTAAAACAAAACGTATCTTTCAAGAATATACAAAACAGACGCATGTAATCCCTGCGTCTGTTTTGTTTTTGGTATAAATTATGAGTATTTGTTCGGCAAAGCATCTGCTTTGTCGGATTATCAAAGTAGCATTTGCTACTAAATGGATTTCCACCTTTTGCTTGTCAATGAAATTTCCATTATGCTTTTCATTCCGACATTTTTATTTGTTCGGCAAAGCATCTGCTTTGTCGGATTATCAAAGTAGCATTTGCTACTAAATGGATTTCCACCTTTTGCTTGNCANTGAAATTTCCATAACACTTTTCATTCCGACATTTTTATTTGTTCGGCAAAGCATCTGCTTTGTCGGATTATCAAAGTAGCATTTGCTACTAAATGGATTTCCACCTTTTGCTTGTCAATGAAATTTCCATAACACTTTCCAGTTCANAATAATTCCTTGCACTCGAATATAAATAGTCTTCCGGTTTTGACACTATACCAGAACGAACCGGATTATTATGAATATAATCAAGTTTCTGTTCAATAAAATCATTGGAAAATAATTCTTCTGCATGATTTTCATGAGTCCATACCTGATATTGATTATTTCTATTATTACCTTTGGCGGCATAGCGAAATAACATTAAAAGCCAATCCCTCCGGCTTTCGTCTTCTGATCCTATTGTTTCTATTATCCTTTTACTTGTATGTCGCTTGAAATCCCTGATTACATCACTCAGATTATTATTTTGACTTTTAACAAGTATATGTATATGATTGCTCATTATTACATAAGCATATATTTCCAATCCTTTGTTTTGCTGACAATATTTTAAACTATCTATTACAATGTCTCTATAAACCAGTCGTGTAAATATATCAGCCCATTGTACTACTTGAATGGTTAAAAAATGCAAAGCTGATTGGTTTTGAATTTGGTATCCGTGTGACATAACGTTTTTATTCAAAAATACTAATTAATTAAATACGAAGCGAATGCTTCCTTTGATAGTCCGACAAAGCGAATGCTTTGCCGAACGGGACTAATACGATACTAATTTAATAATTATTTAATTAACAATATTTTACTCAAAAATAATATTTAATTATATACGAAGCGAATGCTTCTTTTTATAGTCCGACAAAGCGGATGCTTTGCCGAACGGGACTAATACGATTTTAACAACTATTTAATTAACAATATTTTACTCAAAAATAATATTTAATTATATACGAAGCAGATGCTTCTTTTGATAGTCCGACAAAGCGAATGCTTTGCCGAACAAAATCAATAATTATAAAATACATATTCAATACATTACGAACAACTCATTACTTTTTCAAAAAAATCTCTTGAAAAATTTTGCATTACAAAAAAACTTTTTATTTATTTGCACATATAAACAAAAAACGATGAAGACTTCTTTTAACATGAATTGGTGGTGGCACAGAAACTTATTTCAAAAAGGGATAAGGAAGTAGCCATTATATTTAGTTAAAAGCATAAAATATATGAAGCTCGCCGATTTCCGGCGAGCTTTTTTTTTAACCAGAAAATCTTACAACCATGCAATTTAAAATAGAAACGTTAACCAAAGAAATTCTTGCAGACACACTCACTCCTGTAAGCATTTATTTAAAACTCAGGGATATGTTCCCCGGAGCTTTTCTTCTCGAAAGTTCAGACTATCATGGAAACGAAAATAGCTTCTCTTTTGTTTGCTTAAAACCAATTGCTTCGTTTTCGGTATCTAACGGTGTTGCTGAATGTGTGTATCCGGATAACCACATGATTTCGATGCCGGCAGCTAATGCTTCGGAATTCGGTTCATCACTGAATTCGTTCATGCAGATGTTCGA
>WSSedL1CaDRAFT_10001239_pt1 | contig 15495 bp, 10 predicted proteins | sample WetSurSL1Cattail_FD_9464 | JGI IMG/M metagenome (IMG submission 9464)
AGTAAGACGTATATTCTACGCTCTTACGCTTGTCTTGTTTATTGGCGGGTATCTAAATGACGATTCGGGCAATATGCTCCTTTCTTTTTTAATTTTAAATGTATTGCTAGCTTTTGAGTTAGCCGATAAACTTAACGCAAAAGACGAGCTTGACGTCGCAAGGGATATTCAGGAAAGCATTCTTCCTCACGAACCTCCAATTGTGGACGGTTTCGATATCTCGTGTTTTTACGAAACCGCAAAGGAAGTCGGCGGTGATTATTTTGATTTTCTTAAGAATGAAGAGACTGGCGCAACCAGCTTAATTATTGGCGATATTTCCGGGAAAGGAATGGCAGCCGCTTTATACACCATTCACGTACAGGCAGTTTTTCGGCTGCTAAAGTCTTTTTCATCGACTAAGGAAATTCTTATAACGCTGAATAACCAATTAAAAAGCGTCTTTCGTTCAAACTCATATTTTACTGCAAGCGCCGCTATTTTGCATAACGATAAATCAATAACATATAGCCGCGCCGGACATCTGCCGCTTTTGCTTTTTCGAAAAGATGAGAATTCTTTTAATTTAGTTAAGCCTGCGGGGATTGGCATTGGTCTGCGTGATCATGGTTTGTTTGATAAAACTCTTGAAGAAATAAAAATTATTACCCGCCCGGGAGATATAATTGTATTTTATACTGACGGCGTTACCGAATGCATGGATAAAGAGCATAATGAATACGGCGAAGAAAATCTGAAAAAAGTAGTATCGCGTTATTCAGGAGGCTCCGCAAATGAACTTAAATCCGCAATATTAAGCTCGCTCAATATATTTTCTACGGGAGCCGATAGACACGACGATATTACGTTTGTGATTATTAAAGCGAAATAATTTGTCGCTAAAGAGCGTTATCTAAATCCGCAATTAAATCTTCTACATCTTCAATTCCAACAGAAAGCCTAACCACGCTTTTAGTAATGCCAAATTTTTCTTTCAAATTTTCAGGCATTGAGTGATGCGACATTGTGTACGGATGACAAACCAAGCTTTCTACTCCGCCAAGGCTTTCGGCAAGGGTAAATATTTTAAGAGAGCTTAAAAACTTTTTAGTCAATTCATAATCGCCAAGATCGACAGAAACAACTCCGCCAAAACCAGTCATTTGTTTTTTAGCTAGTTCGTGTTGAGGATGGTTTGCAAGCCCCGGATAAAATACTTTTTTCACTTTACCGGATTGTAAAAGATGTTCGGCTATTTTCTGCGCGTTATAATTATGCCGTTCCATTCTTACAGCCAGAGTTTTAGTAGAGCGCAGCGTTAACCAACAGTCAAATGGCGAAGGAACGGCTCCTGACGCATTCTGAATAAACTTAAGTTTATCGTTAATTGCTTCGTCGTTTGTCAAAACAATTCCCCCTATAACGTCGCTATGCCCGTTTAGATATTTAGTAGAACTATGAACGACAACGTCTATTCCATATAAAATTGGGTTCTGGAAAAATGGACTCATAAAAGTATTATCCACTACGCTTACAAGATCATTTTTCTGGCAAACGTCCGCAATCATTTTAAGATCGATTAGAGTAAGCATTGGATTAGTAGGCGTTTCTACAAACACCATTTTAGTATTGGGTCTTATTGCTCTTTTAATGTTTTCTTCATTTGAAGCGTCCACCCACGAAAAGTCGATATTATAATTTTTAATAACAGCTTCAAACAGCCTGTATGTGCCCCCATAGATATTATCTGAAGCAATAACATGGTCTCCAGCTTTAAGAAGCCCCATGATAGCGTTAATGGCCGCTACGCCGGAAGAAAACGCTACGCCATGTTTCGCTTTTTCTAAAGCGGCTACATTATTCTCTAAAGCTTCACGAGTAAAATTTTGGGTTCGGCCGTATTCATAGCCTTTGTTTTTGCCTAATTCTTCCTGAGCGTAAGTCGTAGTAAGGTAGACTGGAGTAATAACCGCGCCGGTAACTTCATCTGGCTTTTGACCTGCATGGATTGCATCTGTAGAAAATCCCATAACATCTCCGGTAATTTATTTGGTTAAATAAAAGAATATCCGCGTAAAAATTCTTCAATGTGCAGCGCTTTTTTCCCTTCCTGTTGAAGCTCTAAAACAGAAATCGTCCCTTTCCCGCACCCCACAGTCAGGCTGTTTTTTGTCTGAAAAAATTTCCCGGGTTCTAACGAATCGCCTTCGTTCACATAAGATTTGAATATCTTAATTATTTTACCGTTAAACGTGAAATACGCTCCCGGGTACGGCGACAGGCCGCGAATCAGATTATGAATTTCAGACGCGTCTTTGTTCCAATCGATAAGACATGTTTCTTTTGTTATTTTGGGGGCTTTAGTAGCTAATGCGCCATTCTGCCTGAGCAACGTAAAATTGTTTTTCTCTATTATATCAACTGTATCCAACACTGTTTTAGCGCCCATCAATGACATTCGGTCATGCAGAGCTTCAAAATTATCTTCTTCATTAATTTTAATTTTTTTCTGAAGAATAATATTACCAGTATCTACTTTATCGTCCAACAAAAATGTTGTAACGCCAGTTTCAGCGTCTCCGTTTATCAGGGACCATTGTATAGGCGCCGCGCCTCTATATTTAGGCAGCAGAGAGCCATGCAGGTTAAACGTTCCAAATTTTGGTATAGAGAAGACTTCCCGCGGCAATATCCTAAACGCTACCACTACAAAAAGATCGGCGTTAAAATCAGTCAGAGCTTTAATAAAGGATGCATCTTTAAGCGAATCCGGCTGTAAGACGGGCAAATTATTTTTTACCGCAAATTCTTTTATTGGAGTAAAGCTTAAATTTCTGCCTCTACCCCGGGCTTTATCGGGCGTAGTGACAACAGCGACTACTTGATGGTTGCTGTTAATTAAAGCTTCTAAAGATGGGATCGAAAAATCCGGAGTCCCCATAAAAATAATTTTCATTATTTGCTTTTTTCCGTTACTAAATAATCAATATCTATTTTGCGGTTTTTAATTTTAATCAAATTTTTCTTCAGCTTCTTTTTAGTTTCATCGTCCACTTTATCGGTAAAATAAATTCCATTAAGGTGGTCGTTCTCATGCTGAATAACTCTGGCAAGCCAGTCGGAAGCTTCAAGTTTTACTTCTTTCATATCAGCGTCATAGTAAACTACTTCAATTAAAGAAGGGCGAATAACATCAGCGCGTAAATCGGGTATGCTCAGGCAGCCTTCTTCCAAAACCACTGTATCGTCAGAAGAGCTGGTAATCTTGGGATTAATAAACACCATTGGTTTTGTTTTCTCATAACCTTTTACTACAGTAAGGTCAATCACAAAAATTGATTTATCGAGCCCAACCTGATTAGCCGCAAGTCCCATTCCGTTTGCATTGCGCATCGTATCGAACATTTCCGTAATCTGGCTGATTAATTTGTCGTCGATATTCTTAACCGGAGTGGTTTTACTTCTTAATATTTTATCGCCATATAAATTAATCGGAAAAACTGACATCTTGATCTCCTATACTTACTTCTTCAACTTTAGCTGAAATCACCTGCGCGTTCAGATCGTTGAACAAAACTATTTCAGATGAATAGAAATACATCCTAATTAAAAGTCTAAATATAATTAAAAACTGCTGAATTATAAAGCTGATTATAAGGTAATAAAGCGGGTACCGGGGCAGTTGGGAGTCGATCATATTGTATGATAATGCGCCCGCAACGCCTATGCACGCTATTGTTATATATACCAGCGATACAATTGAAAAATTGTCGTATACAAATTTAAGGCTGTGATAAATTTCCTTAAAAACAAAATCGGAATCTTTAACCGCAATAATTATTTTCGTATAATCGGATATCATATTTATTGTGCCTATTACAGCCACCAATATTACATAACGCAAAGCCTGCAAAATAAATTCCAAAAGAACATCCTGCTTTTCAGCAAATAAATAACTCAATAATATGCCAATATACTCAAGCATATTTACGGCTATGTAATAAATCAAAAACGAAGCGACCATTACTTTGGCAAAGCGGTAAAAGTATTTTACTCCGCCGAAAAAGAAATCTACAAAATGATTTTTTTTAGGATTTATCAGAACTGAAATTAAGCCCCCTAGCAAAAAGACTTCAATAAGGACATAAATTCCTACTGTAGCATAAATAATAAACGGAATTTCGTCAAGCGCGCTTTTATATAAATGTCTGAATTGAATAAACCATAAATAATCGAATCCTTCGCTCAGTCTTTCGTTAATTGAAGAATGCAACAGGTTATCGCGCAAGGTTGAAAATAGCGGCAGACTAAGCGCAATTGCAAAAGCTACGTTAATAAGAAAGAATAACGTAATAAACTTAAGATTGGCAAAAACCAATCTGCTCCCCTGAAACAAAATATTTTTAATAAATTTTTTCAAGCCAGCCCGCCAAAAATCATTAACAAATTCTGCATCCAGAAAAACCAACGCAAAGAAATCCTAACGGCTCCGGAATACTGATTATTAATTATGTAAGAATTATTAGCAAAGTTAACGTCAAGAAGATTATTCCTATGCGGATCAATTTCCGCACCGATTACTTTGTTTTGAGTTTTAAAAATAATCTTCTTCCATTTTTCTTTGCCGTCCCATACCTGATACAAAGTGTCTTTATCGGTATATAAAACAACGATATTCCTGCTAATAGCCTCCCCTTTACGCAATGCAAGCGCTTCATATTGATTTGCATTATCAAGTTTTTTTATAGCGCTTATTTCATAATCAAAAAACGAAGAGCTTTTAATATAGTTAGGAATAAACCAGTTCATATCGTGTTTATAATTTTTGCTTACCGTATTATAAAAATCATTTGCCGTTGGATGCTTATATTTAAAATCAGAATAATATCCCTTCAGAATTTTTGTCATCGCCTGACGGCCAATAAACTTTTCCATACTTAAGAGAACCAAAGCCGGCTTATCGTAACTAAATGCGCCATACGACTCCCCGTTAAAATGTTTATAAGAAGTATCAGTTATTGCGCCAAGAAATATATTATCATAATATGACGTAACATACTTAGACGCTTCAGGTACTGAATAACCAGTAAGCGAATAGACTAACGGAATCTCTTTGTACGAAAAAAACTGCACCCCTTTTAACGGATAGTATTTAAATAAATTAAAATACGCTTTCCCCTCGCCATAATAATCTTCAATTATTTTAGAAGTACAATAGCTTGTAAAGCCTTCGTCCAGCCATGCTTCGTAGACTTCATTATTTGCAAGCAAACCATAAAAATACTGATGCGCAAACTCATGAACAGTAAGCTCCTCCAGTTCATTGCTTTCTTTGGGCGAAAACATATCGGCCTTTACTGTAATAAGAGTCGGATATTCCATCCCTTCAGAACAGCTTGTTTTAGGAGCGTCGATAAAAGTTATATTTTGGTAAGGATATATGCCGATGTTTTCTTCAAAATACTCCAATGAATTATGAATAGCAGATAAATATCTATCGGCATATTTTTTACTTTCCGGCTGAATATAGCCCAGTATATTTACTTCTGAACCGTCTTTCCGTTTATATTTTCTCTCAATTGGTATTATATTATCCGAAGCCATAAATGCAAAATCGTGTATGCCGTACTGCTTATACAAATATGCTACTTTTTGTCCAGGCTGATTTTTTCTGCTAAACAAATATCCGCACGCCGCAACCGTATAGCTTGCAGGAACTTTTATTTTCACAGAATATTCTCCAAAGTCAGAATAAAACTCAGTATTTGCATGAAACTGACTGCAAGTCCATTTCCCATTTTCGAACACTCCAACTTTAGGAAACCATTGAGAAAGGAAAAAGAAATTTCTGTTTTCAGTATACCCGCACCGGCCTATAGATTTGGGGACAGGCATATCATATTTTAAATTAATTCTAACAGTATCGCCCGGCTTTGCTTCTTTTTCTAAATCTATTTTTGCTACAGTGCTGTCATATTTATTTTCTATTTCTGTACAAATATATTTAAGCGCTACGTTTTTACCGGCTATTTTGATCTCAGAAAAATTAATTTCCGATTCTGATTCTTCCGGAATATCTTCTTCATTCATATAAAGAGAATGCTTGTTTTTGAAGGCGTTTGAATATAAATGAAGTAAAACTTCTTTTGTCGGCAAATCAGTTTTATTAATCCAGATTATTTCTTCTATTGCTGATATTCTTTTTTCTTCAGGAAAAAGTTCAACATCAATATTATAATCCGAAGAGCAGCTTACTTTTCCGTATTCCGCTTTCAGTATTCCATTTTTATAATCATTCGCATTAACAGTTTTACCTGCAATATAATTTTTTGAAGAAGAGGCATTCTGTAAATAAACTAATCCGGCATAAATAACCACAAGAATTATGAGATAAATTTTTCTCAAATCAATAAATTTCCTTTATAAGCTTGATTTAATTATCAACATCTAATTACTTAAGAATAAAACATCCTTAAAAAGAGTGAATAAAGATAGTAATTTTGTTCGAATTTTAATATATCTATCGCTATACGCAATTGAACCTGCAGTTTATTTTACAAAAAGGATTTAAAATAATTTATCCCCGGCTGTTTTAAGTTTTACCTTAAGATACCGGGGATAAAGAATAAGGAAAATATTTTTCTTTTATTTAATCAAAATCATTTTTTTGATACTAATAAAATTATCTACAGACATTTTATAAAAATAAACTCCGCTTGGCAATTGTTTATTTTGCATTGGGAATTGAATACTATATGTACCCGCAGATTTTACTCCATTAACCAAAGTTTCTACTTCATTGCCTAAAACGTCATATACCTTTACAGATACAAAACCCGATTTAGGAATTACATAGGTAATTGTAGTAGTTGGGTTAAACGGATTTGGATAATTTTGGTTTAACTGATATGATTTTGGACTAGCGTTTACGTCTTCAACGTCAGTTGAGCTTGTTGTTCTAAATCCAAAAGACGAAGACCAATCGCTTGCTCCGAGAGAATTTATAGCTCTAACTTTCCAATAATGAGTTTTATTAGTCGCTAGTTTTGTATAAATACCAAGAGAAGTATCATTTATTGTGGTATCCAATACAGTTGATGTAGCTGGACTAAATGTTGAAGAAGTTGAAAGCCAAAACTCATAAGAAGCAGCTATACTTTGCTTGTACCATTTAAATATTGGGTTCAACGATACATTAGTAGAAGCATGAGCAGGAGTCGCAAGAACCGGAGCCGTAGGGAAACCTGCCTTAAAGCAATATGTATCAGAATTTGCAGTTCCGCCAATTGAATTTGCAGCAACTCTCCAATAGTAATTCAAACCAGAGCTTAATCCCTTAAATGTATACGTAGTATCTTGCAGCTCCACTAAGTATACTATCGTTCCGCTTAAAAATGTTGGGCTAGTAGATATTTGCAAAGCATATGACTCAGTATTTGAACTTTTTCTCCATTTTAAAGTAGCGTTAACTCCCTGCGAAGAATCGCCATTTGCAGGTAAAGCAAGCATTGGTTTTGTAGGAGCAATATTAGTCGTATCAAATTTATACACTGTGCTCATCGCACTTTCATTTCCATATCTATCAATACAGGTAACAACATAATAATTACCCTTTGTTGAAGAATATTTAGCGTAACTATTTGATAAAGTTACATCTCCGGTAGTGCCCAAAATATTGTTACCGTTATCTAAACTAGAAGGATGTGTATCAAATCTATAAACGACATAACTAAAAGCCGTATCGCCATCGGAAGCCTTTGCAGGTTTATCCCATGTAAACTCATATTTATTATTTGTCGTGTTTAATACGCATTTAAAATTTGTTGGAGCGTTTGGCTTTGTAGCGGCGCCTGGCAGCCAGCTCATTTTAGGCGTTAATGAATAATTTGAGTAATAATTATGTCTTAATGAGTCTCTGCATGAAGCGAGATTATTAATTATACTCTGAGAACTAAAATAAACTCCGCCTGAGGAGTTCACATTACCTCTGCTTAGTTGAACTTCTGTCGAAAGCTCATTTGCTGGAAATGTGCCTTCAGAATATCTGTAAGCAGCCTGACCAATATATAAATGACGTCCATTTAAAAAACTATCGCCTGACCAGGAAGGTAATAAACCACTAAAGCCCACCCAATATAATTGTGGTAGGATATAATCAATATATGGAGCTCCTTTTACAGCTTTTCCGGTTGTGTCAGTATATGTACCAGCTAGCCAACTGCTGCAATCAACATAAATACCAGCATTTACAGAATTATTACCGGAAGGGCTGATGCCAAATTTTATCCAGGGTTTAACTGCTTTTATGCTGTCGTTAATTTCCGTCAATAAAAGATGCACATTGTTTTTACGCCATGCTGTTACATCTGTAAAACCATTTGGATGAGCGCTAAAAGTAGTATTATCAGTAAATGTACCGTAATCAGAATATGGATAGAAATAGTCGTCAAAATGAATACCATCCACGTCATATCTTCTAACAATATCCATGATTACTTTTACTACATATGCTCTTACTTCAGGCAAACCAGGATTAAGAAAGCGGTATTCAGATCCGCTACATTTGATAATCCAATCAGGATGCAGATTTACCACATTATTTGCCGCCAGAGAACTAACGCTTCCGCCAGACAGAACAACTCTGTATGGGTTTAACCATGCATGTAATTCAACTCCTCTTTTGTGTGATTCCTGAATAGCAAAAGTCAAAGGGTCGTAATTAGTATCTGAAGGAGCAGTTCCCTGTCGTCCAGTTAAATAAGAAGACCATGGTTCGATGCTGCTTTTATATACGGCATCGCACTGAGGCCTTACATGAAAAAATATTGCGTTCATTCCGCTTACTTTATGCTGATCTAATATAGCTACAAATTGATTTTTTTGTTGTGCAATAGTAGAAGCGCTTGTCCCAACGTTTGTAGGCCAGTCAATGCCAAGAGAAGCCATCCAGATTCCTCTCATTTCTCTTTTGGGGTTAGTAGTTTGAGCTTGTATTGCGGCTCCAGTAAGTAATACGCAGAGAATAAGTAGTAAGTACTTAGTTTTCATTTTAACTCCAGGATTAACTATATTTTTGTTGATAAGTAGTAAAAAATTCATCCATCCTTAATCTGTTTTTTTAAGGATACTGTTTATTTTGACCCCGTGTTTATTTTCCTATCTTTACTAACTATTGAGAAAACTATATTCAATGATTAGATTATTTAATCTTCCAGTATGTCCATTTTTAACATTATAAAACAATATTAACTGTTTCAACATTGATACTTTTAAATAAATATCGGACTAAGCCTATTAGATTGTTATTTTAATTTCCTTCTACGCCAAATAGTCCAGTATAACCTTGGGCAGACGAACCACATTGCATAGATACCAAATAATCGCCTGTTGGAAGGTAAATAATTCCTGTGTACGATTTTTGTCCCGCTACAGGATATACAAGGACATATGATTCTGTATTATCAGCTAAATTTTTAGCGCTGAATCTAATATCCGTATTAGGCACAGTATTTAGAGTGCAATAGAAATAAACATTTACAGCAGTTGTAGAAAAATATCCGTGAGCAGCTCCATTAACAATAGTAGCATTAAATTCTGGATTATATGTATATCCAGGAGTCGTAGCAAATCCTGGATTAGTAGTGAATCCAAAAAACACAACAGAAATTGTTATAAATGTCATAAGAAATATGTATTTTTTCATTATTTTCTCCATTATAATATATTTATTTCTTAGCCCGATATACAATTTAGCAATAAAAGCCGCTCTCGCGGCTTTTATTGCTAAGTAAACATAAGAATTCTTTGTAACAAAAATTACTTCATTAACATCATTTTTTTAGTAGCAGTAAAGCCGTTAGCTTTAATCTGATAAATGTATGTGCCAGAAGCAAGTCTGCTAGCATTAAAGTTAGCTGTATAAGTTCCGGCAGTAAGTTCTCTGTTAACCAAAGAAGCTACTTCCTGACCTAAAATACTGTAAACTTTTAAAGAAACAGCTCCGTCTTTTGGAACGCTGAATCTAATTTCTGTTGACGGGTTGAAAGGATTAGGATAATTCTGTGATAATTCAAAAGATTTAACTGTTGAATTATTATCTTTCTTTACGTCAGTAGCAGCTCTTACAAATTGTTCAAGAGCTGGATAAGATGCTGTTCCAAATACTGCAGGATAAGCATATTTTCCGTCAGGGCTGAATGCTATACCGCGAGGTCTTTCGTTTGAGTTATAAGGAACTGCAAAATTCCAAACAATACTATCTTTTCTTGTTAAAGAACCGTCTGTTCCAAGTTGATATCCGTACCATACGTTTGGTCTATATAAAACTGTATCAGTAGGAACGTCAGTATAAGAACCGCCGTCAATCCATAGATATCCCGTTGTTTTATCCCAGTTCATAGATTCAACACATGCGCCAACAAATACTGTATCTTTTAGTACAAATGGACTGAATTTGTCATCGCGAGTATATCTTAACGTGCCTTTTAAAGTATATCTAGGATAAAAAGCTGTCAATCCGTCAGATGTAACGGTCATTGTTCTGCCAATCTCAATTAATGTATCAACATCGTTTCCGATAAATGAGAAATCTGTCTGAAATTCTCTTGCTGCATGTCCGTCAAGTACTGCACAAGTATAAACGTTTCCATCTGCATCAACTCCTGGAGAAACTATAACTTCATCTGCATTTGGAGTAAATTTAGCCATACCAGCGCCTGTTTTGTAATTTATTCTGAAATAAGAATCATAAGCTCCATAAAGGATATTACCATTCTGATCAATACCTAAGCCTCTACCTGCGTTTGTAAATGTATCAGTTAAAGCGCCAGTTAAATAACGAATAGGACTGAAAGAAGCAGCAGTTCCATCAGAATTAAAAATTCTAACAGATTTTACAGCTGTGCCAGAACCTGCAACTGTATCGCTAGCTGAATAAGAAATAAACCATACTTTTCCATCAGGATCAACCTGAACGCCATGACATCCAGTACCTAATAAAGAACTTACAGCATCAGGGAAAATTCCTTTATAGGTCCAGCCAGCTTGCTGTGCATTCGAAAACGAACTAACCATTGCCACTAAGGCAAGAATTGTGAGCAACTTTTTCATTTATAACTCCATTATGTTAATTAATTGATTATCTCTCTCTCCTTACACTATCCAAACTTATCATTTTTTTATTTACGGAGCAATAGATTCTCCGAAATTTACACGTACAACAGTTTCAGAAGTATCTACCCTGCCGCGCGAATAATACAAATAATTTCCAGTAGAGCCTGCGCCCCAAGCAAAACTTTGAGCTTTAGGATAAAGAACGCCCGAATATAATTTCGTGAAAGATTTATCAGCTTTTACTACAAGTATTGGATCTGTATAATCTGACCCAACATACATATTTCCATTTTTATCAAATGTAAGAGAATATATAGAATAACCTGTAGCAATTGAACTTGAAAAATTAAATACTTCTTCAACAGAACCTATTTGAGAGCTGGAAGTAATTGAAGCTTTATATATTTTTTCAACTCCGTCAAAACTGCCGGCGAAATAAACATAATTGTTATACACTTTAACAGCTCGTAAAGTAACAGTAGAACCAGTAAGCGAAAAAGCTTTTGCTACTTTTGCGCTAGTAACGCTGTATATATAAGCTCCAGTTCCAACTGCCCAGATATTACCGCTATTATCAAAATCTAAAGCGGCAATTGATCCGTTAAATGCTGTAGAAAATGTAGTGGATTTAGCTCCGGCAACAATGCTGAAAATTGCCTTCATATTTCTTGCGCCGTATAAATTACCGTCAGGGCCAAAAGCAAGACTTGTCCATGAAGTTTCGCCTCCTTTAGGAGCCCATGTTGTTCTTACGCCGTCAGGAGTAATTTTAACAATTCCTGAACCAACTGAATAAGTAGTCATCGATGCATAAAGATTGCCTTGAGCATCACTGGCAATAGCGTAAGGGAACTCAACAGCATGTTTAAAATTGCCATATTCGCTTGTTGCTGTTTTAAGCGAGAACAATTTTTTATTTCCAGAATTATCAGTATAGTAGCCAAACTTCAAAGCCGTCTGCACAGCAACTCTAATCTTAACAGTATCGCTAACCAAATTAGGCGGAACGACTGTTATTTGAGTAGGAGTAGCAGATAAAATGGTTCCAGAAGTTTCGTCAAAATCCACATAATCCTGAGAAATATCAGAAGAGAAATTTTGACCAGTTATAGTGATTACTGTAACGCCTGCAAATGCGCTTGATTCAGGCGATACGCTTGTTATTACAGGAGTAGCCGTAACCGAGATATTAGGGTTATAAGCGCTCGGTTCAGTATCCTGATTGCAACCGGTAAAAGCAAGTAATAAAACTGCTAATCCCGAAAGCGTCTTTAGTATTGTTTTTGAACTTATAAAAAGATTTTTCATTTTTCTTACCAAATTTCTTATTATAAAACTTTTTGATTTAATAAATTTAATTTAATTCAACAAATTATAATGCAAAATGTAAAGTAAATCTATGAACGTCGCTAAATACTCCGAAACTTGTATATGAATAATCAAATCCTAAATCATATCCCGAAATATTTTGCTTCAAACCTAAGCCTGCGCTAATACCGCTTTCATCCGTAGGGAAAACATAGCCAAGCCTTAAAGCGACTGTTTTCATAAACCAGTACTCGCCTCCAATTCCTATTTGTTCCTGATAATCTCTTGGATGCGACGCATTAGCTGTAATAAGCAGCGAATGTACATCCTGATTGATATTTGGAAGCAATTCAAATACGTTCATCGAAATACCGATATTCAAAGTCATTGGCAAAGAAAAAGTTTCTTTTTCGTATTTAACATCCTGCGAAAAATTCTTTATATCCATACCAAGGTTAAGACTTTTAAAACCAGTCTTATATAGAACGCCGAAATCGTAAACGAGCGTGTTTGCTGAATAATCCTTTTTACCATAAGAACCGTCAGTAGCTACAGTGTAAATCTGATCGGCGCCTAGACTTTGTTTAGCATAACGGATATTTGCTCCAAGCGAGAATTTATCGCTAAGAGCTTTAGCGTATCCTAAACCAACAGCCAAAGCATAAGGTTTATATGTGCCCATATCAAGATAACCAGCCGAAGCTGAAGAAGAACGTATTGTTCTTTGGAAATCTCCATAGTCAACATACACTGCTGAAATTCCAAACACTCCAAATTGACCGTCAAAAGGATTTATAGCAACGCTGCCATGCAAATAATTAATATCTGCAATCCAGTTTGTTCTGCCAAGAGAGACATCTGAAAAACCGCCTAATCTAGCCATAGAAGCGGGATTATAGAACATAGATGAAGAGGTTCCTTCAACTGAAGTAACCGCTTCGCCTAAAGAACTTGCGCGAGCGTCATTAGACATGCTTAAAAAATCGAAACCAGCCTGCGCCAGCTTTTTATAATTTTGCGCATATCCAATATTTGCCGCTAAAAACGTAAATATCAAAATTATTGAAATCGTATATTTTTTCATTGTGTTACCTGCTTGAAAAATTTTTCTTAAATTATCTAATTACAACGAATTTTACTATTTTCTTTGCGCCAGTGTCGTTATTGGTAACAACTGCTATATAAATACCACTGACAACAATTTGTCCGTAAGTAGTGTTACAGTTCCAATATGCGTCGCCGCTGCCGTCTGTATGATGTAGTCTTTGCTTTAGACCAGTTTCTGGCGAATCTGGAGTAGCGATTAACCGACCCAATTCATCATATATCTTAATTGTGCAGTTTCCTGGAATTCCAAAAAATGCGATTTGATTAGGACGATCGACTTCTCCAAATCTTAACGTATTTCCGTCTGAGGAAATAATATAAGGATTTGGAACAACTCTAATCTCATCCATGCTTGTTCCAGCAGGTCTTTTTAATGTTGCAGCGTTAAACGTCTGCGTATAATAACGGCTGCTTTCTGAACCGTCTGCGCCAACTGCTGTAATGTAGTAATAATAAGAAATACCCCTTATAAGGTTAACGTCGTCATAAGATGTTTCCGAAGTAGTCGCTTCATGTATCAAATAATATGTGCTATCTGATTGATAACCTGCTCTGTATATTCTGTAAGCAACAGGAGCCGTGCCCGAGTTAAATGATGTCCATGCCAAAGTAATCATATTACCTTTGGAAGTAACGTCAAATGTTTTTGGAGGCAAAGGAGTGCTGGTAGCGACATTATAACCAGAGTTATAATTTGCTAAAGCAAAGTCCCATGTTTTCATTAAAGAATCTTTGCCAGTTAGAACCGCTTTGTTTTTCTTCAATGCAGCAGCATCCTGAGCGGCAGCAACGCCATTTGCAGCATTATATTCATTCATATATGTACGTCCAACTGAAAGACAAGCTTCACGGCTTAAACCGGCGCTTCCTTCAGCAATAACAATATGAACGCTATCGCCCGGCGCTATTGTATAAGGGCCAAAGCCTATAGCTGATGAGTTGCCTGCAGTATTACCAAGAGAAGGATTAGTTTTTTGCGTCTCAAATTTACCATCAGGCTGAACTTTATAAGCGTGTCGTGTTTGATGTCCTACCGACACATAATTATTATATTTGTTCATCATCAAACCTTCGTTATAAGCATTGTTTGATGTAGCGTCGCCTGAAAGAACAGCGTCATCTGAGTTCATATACATTGTCGTAGTAGGTTGTTTTGTATCATCCGACTTATCAGAGGCCGATTTATCTGCGTGTAATGTAACAACTCCTACAAACTGAGCGGCGCCAAGTCTTCCAACTGTATCTGCGGCAGTTTCAAAACCGCTTTCAGCGCCTGAAGTGCCATACCATACTGGTCCGCCGATATTATCATATTTAACAGTTTTATCAGGAAAATATCCGTGCCATGCAAATATCGTACGATATTTACTTTCGCTTGCAAGGTCGCCTGAATAAACAGAATCGCCTCTAACATCGTTCATAGTATTCATACCCCAACGAGTTCCGTTAGCAATGATATTATCAACTTGTTTTGTAGGAGCCCATCTGTACTGCCAGTAGAAGTAAACTCCTTCAAGAGTTTTATCTTTTAATGCTGGATCAACAGTGTTAGTACCGTCAGTATATCCAGTATTCTTAAACCAATAATCCATAACAATATAGTTATCATGGTTAGGAACAGCAAACTGCATGAGTTTTCTTGTCATGGTAATACCAGTAATAGTATTAGCAGCATTAACAATCATTCTATCGCATGGAATTGAAGGGTCAATTTCTTCAATTGTAACTTTTTTATTATAAGAATTAACTCCGTCAACAGTAACAATAGGAGCTGCAATCTTGCTAATTAATTTATGCGCATAAGGGAAGAACTCGCCAACTCCATTTAAACGAGGCCCTACTTGAGCGACCTTGTAAGGATATTCTGAAGAGAAGTTTTTAACTGCAATCCAGAAACCTTTAGCGGCTTGCGCATCCTGATTATTATAAATTGCCGGCCATTGCCAGCCATCTTGTTGTTCTTTAACTCTACCTTCTTCAATTTCGCAG
>WSSedL1CaDRAFT_10001240_pt1 | contig 15473 bp, 16 predicted proteins | sample WetSurSL1Cattail_FD_9464 | JGI IMG/M metagenome (IMG submission 9464)
GCGGTGCTGGCCGGGTTTTAAGACCTGGCACGTTTTTACAATTTGCGCCGACAACCCATTAAAACAAACACCAAGACTGTTCTTTTGACAGCACCGATGTTGTACCGGCCTTCCCACTCTCACACAAGGAGCTCTTATGTCTGAATCCTGGAAATTTGAAACCAAATCGGTCCACGCGGGTTATTCACCTGACCCCACCACCAAGGCGGTGGCGGTGCCGATTTACCAGACCGCGGCCTACGCTTTTGACAGCGCGCAACATGGCGCGGACCTGTTTGACCTGAAGGTGCCGGGCAACATCTACACCCGCATCATGAACCCGACCAACGATGTGCTGGAACAGCGCTTGGCGGCGCTCGAAGGTGGCATCGCTGCGCTGGCGTTGGCCTCCGGTCAAGCGGCGGTGACCTACTCCATTCAGACCATCGCCGAGGCGGGTGACAACATCATCGCCAGCAGCGCCTTGTACGGAGGCACCTACAACCTGTTTGCCCACACCTTGCCGCTCTCAGGCATCACCACCCGTTTTGCAGACGCACGCAACCTGGCCAGTTTTGAAGGTCTGTTTGACGACAAGACCAAGGCGGTGTTCATTGAATCGCTGAGTAACCCACAAGGCGCGGTGACCGACATTGCCGCCATTGCCGAGATCGCCCACCGCCATGGTGTGCCGCTGATTGTGGACAACACGGTGGCCAGCCCTTACCTGCTGCGCCCGTTTGAACACGGCGCAGACATCGTGGTGCATTCCCTCACCAAGTACCTCGGTGGCCATGGCACCAGCATTGGCGGCGCGATTGTCGATTCGGGCAAGTTCCCGTGGGCCGAACACAAGGCCCGCTTCAAACGCCTGAACGAGCCCGACGCCAGCTACCACGGTGTGATCTACACCGAAGCCCTGGGTGCTGCGGCCTATATCGGCCGTGCCCGTGTGGTGCCCTTGCGCAACACCGGTGCCGCGTTGTCACCGTTCAACGCCTTCCTGATCCTGCAAGGCATTGAGACTCTGGCTTTGCGCATGGACCGCATCAACGACAACACACTCAAGGTGGCGCAGTTCCTGCAAAACCACGCCAAAGTGTCTTGGGTCAGCTACGCCGCGCTGCCCAGCCACCCCGACCACGCTTTGGCACAGAAATACCTGGGTGGCAAAGGCTCTGGTTTGATGACCTTTGGTGTCAAGTCGGCACCCGGTGAAGGCCGCAAGGCGGGTGCGGCGTTCCTGGATGCGCTCAACCTGTTCACGCGCTTGGTCAACATTGGTGATGCCAAGTCGCTGGCCACGCACCCGGCTTCGACCACCCACCGCCAGCTGTCGCCCGCAGAACTGATCAAGGCCGGTGTGCCGGAAGACGCGGTGCGCTTGTCGGTCGGTATTGAGCACATTGATGACCTGCTGGCTGACCTGCAGTCGGCGCTGGACGCGGTTTGAGCTAAACGGACAAGCACCTCTGATGCTCACAAACACTTTCCAAAAAAGGCTGGCCAACCCGGCGGGTTTTCACCCGCGCGGGCCGCGACAGGCTTTTGACAAACTTGCCAGGATGGTTTGATGAATTTTCAACAACTCAAGTCCATCCGCGAAACCGTGCGCTGCGGCTTCAACCTGACCGAAGTGGCGGCCATGCTCTACACCTCGCAACCCGGGGTGAGTCGGCAGATTCGCGAGCTGGAAGAAGAGCTGGGGGTGGAGATTTTTGTGCGCGCAGGCAAACGCCTGACTGGGCTGACCGCACCTGGTCAGGTCTTGCTACCCATCGTTGACCGACTGCTGCTCGACAGCGCCAACCTCAAGCGCGCTGGGCAGGACTTCCACTCGCGCCAGGACGGCACGCTGACGGTGGCGGCCACCCATTCACAAGCCCGTTACGCACTACCCCATGTGGTGCGCGACTTTCGGGCGCTGCACCCGCAGGTCACGCTGCACCTGCACCAGGGTTCGCCCAAACAGGTCGCCGAGATGCTGATCTCGGGCGAGGCAGATATTGGTGTTGCCACCGAGGCGCTGGCGCAATACCCACAGCTGGCCACCCTGCCGTGTTATCGGTGGACACACAGCATCGTGGTGCCGCCCGAGCACCCGCTGCTGGCCCACACTGAGCCGGTGACGCTGGAACAACTCGCCAAGTTCCCGCTGATCACCTACAACCAGGGTTTCACTGGGCGGTCCCACATCGACAACGCGTTTGAACTGGCGGGCCTGCACCCTGAAATTGTGCTGACCGCCATGGACGCTGATGTGATCAAAACCTATGTCGAGCTGGGCATGGGGGTGGGCATCATCGCCTCGATTGCGGTCGATCCGGAGCGCGACACCCAGTTGCGCATGTTGGATGCTCGCCACCTGTTCCAGATCAACCTGACACGCCTGGCGATACGCCGTGGCACCTGGTTGCGCGGTTTCACTTATGGTTTCATCGAGACCTTTGCACCCACCCTGACGCGGGCGGCGGTCGACAAGGCGCTGGCCGAGCCGCATCTGCTCAATACCTTCGCCGAAGGCGAAGGTATCTAAGCCCGAGGCGCCGCCAGGCCTGTTCACCAAGCCCAACGCAAGCCGTGGTTAGGGCTGCGGGACACCCTCGGACTACTGCGCAAAGGCTGGGGTTGACGTAATAACGACAGCGGCGCCAGCCGCCTGAATTCATGCATGGCGAGCAGCAGACCCCAGGACCGCGAAGTCACCAACAGGATGCTCACCAGATTGCGCTGAACATCCTTGCCCTGTGCACTCAGTGCAGCCGACTTGACATCATCGAACCTCATGGCAGCAGCAAAACGAACACGGCTGACAAACAGACCCACACCATCGCGCTGCCAAGTGAAAGCAGCAACTCCTTCGGACTGAACGGGTTTCCGTGGTCTTCAACAACATCCGGGTTCAACATCACATCTACCTCCTGGATCAGAACAATCCTGAATCTTGATTTTGGGCAATTGCGCCAAGTTTGTGAACGAAGAAAACTGCGGTAGCTAGTGAGAAAAACGTGTAAGGCGGGTTGAATCACGGACATGGTCTTTAATGTGCGACAGCACGGTCTGTTAGGCCGCGATGGCGCGTGCGTATGCCTTGCCAGTCATCAATCAACCGCGAGTGCGTCCTCTTCTGTCAGCTGTGCACTGAACACAGGCAGCCGCTCTTCCTCAATCCGGTACAGGTCATGCACCAAGGTCTGCGGCACCGCCGTGGCGTCGTAAACCTGGTCAAACGTGAAACCGGCCTTGCGGTAGAACTGGTAGGTCTTTTTGGCCACATCAATGTGCCACTCAGGCTCAGGCGTGCGGTGCCCTTCCAGAGCCGATCCTGGGTTGGGCACCCATGCCGGTGCCATCGCGATGACGCCTTTGGAGCTGAGGTATTCGATGCCTTCCAGGGTCGACTCCTTGCTCTCCAGACCGCCCACCATGTTGGAGCGAACACGCCCCCGGCCAAAGACACCCACCGCATATTCCAGCGCCTTGATCCAGTGCTTTTGCCCACCGCACTCCAACTCTTTGCCTGGGCAATAGGCGCGGAAGAAGTGCTCGTTCCAGACCTCGATGTTGATCGCCAGGGTGCGAAAACCCGCCTCTTTGTATTTGTCGATCACCGTCAGGTCTTTAGGCGCGCCGATACACGCGGTGCCGTTGAAATCATCCAGCCCGGTGAAGGTGCGGATGTTTTCGGCGACATCCAGGTAATAGTCCACTTCGCGCCGCTCTGGCACAAAGCCGCCGCTGATCGTCAGGTGACGGGCGCCTTCGCGGTAGGCTTCGGCGATGGTTTCGCCAATCTGGCGCGGGTACTTCCACTTCACACCCTGGATATCGCCGTAGATACGCTTGGTAGCATTGATGTTGCAAAACAGGCAATCCTTGCTGGTTGATTGCAAGGAACATTCGTTGCTGTAGGCCACAAACACCACATCGTCAGAGTTATGAACCGCAACGGTGCGCATGGGCGTGCCATCCGAGGTGACTTTGTCGTAGTAACTGGGCCGTTCACCAAAGGTCACAGGAATAGATTCACCGTCGCGGCGTGTCAGGAAAAAGCTGCGTCCGTCGTGCTCAAGCCGGTTGGGTGATTTTTGATCAACGTTGAACTGGGTGATCAATCCATGCGGCAGGATGAAGTAGGCCGGCACCTCCAGATCCGGGTGAATGTCCCGGCTGTAGGTGAACAGGCAATTGATGTTTTCCTGCGCTGCGCCACCCAGATCAAGGTGACGCAGCACGGCTGGGTCAAAACTTACCCCCTCTTGTGCAATGGCGGCCTTCTGGGCCAGTTCTTGGTACAGACGTGTTTTCAGCGTGGACATGGGAGGCTCCTTAGGGGTTGGTGTGGAATGTCAGTTCAGCACGCGCTGGCAGTCGCCAGGGTGTGCAGGGCCGCGCGCCCAGCCGCAGCGTGTCGTTCGGCCAGAATGTCTTCAAGCAAGGTCAAGGCGCCGTTGACGCCTGCAAAACTGCGGCCCAGAAGAGGCCGCCTGCGAACGGGTGTAGCCGCTTCGACATGCGCTGCACCCAGCGCGAGCGCGGTGCGCTCTTCCAAGGCGCTGCCCACAATGAGCTCTGGTGCACCTGCGCGCAGCAGCAAGGCGATGGCATGTCGGCTGGTCAAGAATGACACGTCAACATCAGGGCCGGCAAGCTCTCGCACAGCGGCCACCAACGCCGAGCGTGAGGCTTCGGGGGGCATGTCGGTGATCACCACCTGTTCCACCTGAAGCCCCAGGGTACCGGCGAGAAAACGCGCCTGCCCCACGGCCACTGCGCTGCCGCCCACCACGGACGTTCGTTGGTTCAGGTTGCCAAGCAGCCCACGGGCGCTTGCGTCCCGCAGCACATGGCGAAGGCGGGCATCCAGCCGCGCGCGGGCCCTGACCACTGTTTCGGTATCTAGGGCCAGGGCAACACCCACTTGCGCCAGCAGCAAGCCACTGTCGAGGCTGCCCACCGGCAGCCAGCCAAAATCCAGGCTCGGAATGCCGTGATGTTCTTGTAACCAAGTGGCGGCTTCAAGACCCCAGGGTGAGAGCACCAGATTGAGCCGAGCCTGGGCTGCGGCTTGCCAGGCAGCCACGCCCTGGCCGTAACCCACCAGCCGATTGCTGCGCAGGCCCAGTTCAGCCAACAACACCTCGATTTGCTGCAAGTCACTGTCCCAGCCCGGATCCAGTCCGGGGACGATGCCCAACAGGTTCACGTCGACGGCATCAGCAGGGGCAGTGGTGGTCTCCAGGGCACCAGGCAATTGCTCCAGCAAAACACGCGTTGCTATGGAATAACCACTCCAGGCGTGACCACGAAAGCCGGGGACCGCCACGCCGATGACCGGAAAGCGCTGCTCGCGCGCTTCCTTGATCATGGCTGGAACGTCATCACCAATGACTTCAGGTACACACGCGCTGAGCACTACATACAGGTCACCTGCGCGAACCTGCACGGTATTCTTGATCTGCTCACGAAGACGCGCGGTGCCACCAAAAACAACCTGCTTTTCCTGCAGCACGGTGGAGGCGATCTCGTTGCTACGAGAGTCGCCCTGCGCGTCCAGGGCAGCACTGCAACCGGCGTTGGCATGCAACACTGGCACCACACCGGAAATAGCCTCCAGCAAACGGGTTGCACCTTGCAAGGCGCAGCCGTTGCGGTCATGGGGAATCGACATGGCTACTTCACCTCTTGCTTGACATACCAGTGGGTGCTGCGGGTCAGCCAACTGGGCTTGTAATGTTCGTCTGCCCCGCCGCCCAGAAATCGAGCCAGTGCGGGGTTGGACAGGCTGCGTGCAATTTCCCGGGCAACACGTTCAGCGCCCAGATAACCATGCAGCGGGATGCGGTCCAGATCAAGGGTTGGAATGCCCAGTCGCAGTGCGTGTGAGCTGCTGACACCGCGCCCGATGTAGAGATCGGGGCGAAGACGTTGCAGAAGGTTCACCTCTTCGAACGGCTGCCCTTCTCCCACCAGCAGTGGCAAATGCGGCAGGCGCGCGGCCAACTGGCCCAGTGCCGCATCGCCAACCCCGGCATATGATGGGAGCTTCAACCCGGCCAGCACCAGACCCAACTCGGCCAGCAAGTCGGCAAAGGCAAAGGCTTGCGGGGCAGGCAGGTTGACAAAAACTCGGGCACCGTTGAACGCTGCAAGTGCTTGCACACTGCGTTGCAGCCGATGTGCATGACAGGATGCAGCCAAGGCAGCCTGCGCCCCATGCCCGGCGGCCTCACCCACCGTTTTAAGCCAATGCGCGGTATTGGCATTGCCCACTGGTGGCGCGATGTCAAGAAACGGAACGCCATGGCGATCCCGCAAGGCCTGACCCGCATAGTCAGAATCGTCCCCCTCCAGCCCCACCGACAGCCGTGCCGCAGCCACGCGCTCAAGCTCGTTGAGCGAACTGCCACGCGGAAACACCAGGGACTGGATACCGATCTCTTCAAGCAACTGCTGAAGTCCTTGCAGGTCTTCATGGCTGGCACTGGAGCCCAGCAAGTTGATATGTGTGCCGAGGTTGCGCGGGCGTTGCGGCACCAAGTGCTTGAGCAAAGCATGCACCACCACATCATGCCCGGTGGCGGAAATCTTGGAACGAAAGCCGTCACTGAACACCGGCACGATCGGGGTGCCCAGCTCTTCACGCAACTCGGCTGCAACTGACTCAATGTCATCGTTGTTGATCGCCACCACCGGTGTGGCAACGATGGCAATGGCTGGTGGCCTGTGCGACGCATGCAACTCTTTGATGGCACGGCGCAACTTGCTGTCGCCGCCCATGATGGAGTCGCGCTGGTCAATGGCGGTCACGGTCCAGGGTGTGCCGGAGTCAACACCATGCAGCGCAGAAGCGCAACCGGCCGGGCCGTGCACCACCACGGCCAGACCCTGGATGGACTGCAGCAGGTGGAGTGCACGCTGCAGGTCACTGGGGTGGTCCTGCGAAAAGGTGCGCACACGCTGGGCCGGCGAACCTTGCTCGGCTTCCTGGCGCAGGCTATCAATCGGCCCGCAAAAGGCAGCAATGGCTCGACTGCGTTTCTCGCGAATGAGCGCGGTGCGTTGACGAAGCAAAGTCATGTGGCGTCCCCGCCCCTCAGGCCGCCAGCGCGGGCTGTTCTTCGCGCAGGATCAGGTCACCCCAGTCACGCGCCCACTGCCGCAGGTCGTTCACTGCGAGAGGCTTGGGGATGACCGGGTCGGTGTCCTCAACAATGGCACGCGCCAGGCGCCGATAGACGTCTGCCTGCGCTGAACCAGGGTTGGCCTCAATCACCGTCTGTCCGTACAGTTCAGACTGGGCCACGACCGGCGAGCGGGGCACATAGTCGACCACGCGCGTGCTGGTTCGCTCAGCGAAATCGTCAATCAGCGGTTGCGCATAACTTGCGCTCAGGCTGTTGGCAATGATGCCGCCCAGCTTGGCACCTCCCGATGGGGCATATTTGTTGATGGCCTTGAACAGGTTGTTGGCGGCATAAATCGCCATAAAGTCCGACGAAGACACCACATAAACCCGGTCCGTCAGCCCCTCGCGAATGGGTACGGCAAAGCCGCCGCACACCACATCACCAAGTACGTCGTACAGAACAACATCGGCCTGAACTTCTTCGAACAGATGCAGCTCCTGCAGCAGAGATATGGCTGCATTGATACCGCGCCCGGCACAGCCCACACCCGGTACCGGCCCACCGGCCTCGACACACACCACGCCCTTGAAACCGACAGCCGCGATGTCATTCAGACGCACCACCGCGCCGTCGCGTGTGCTGTCGAGTACGGTGTTGAGGTAGTTGCCACCGCGCAGGGTGTTGGTGGAATCGCTCTTGGGGTCGCAGCCAATCTGAACCACCCGATAGCCCGCTTCAGCCAGTGCCGCCGCAATGTTGGAGGTGGTGGTTGACTTGCCAATGCCGCCTTTGCCATAAATCGCCAGATGCTGGGTTTTTTTGCTCATAAGGTCCCTTAAAAAACGGGTGACCAGGTGCCGATGGGGGCTGAAGCTGCTGCTGCCCGACCCGTATTGCAGTCAATGCTAGTGAGCCGACCGGCGATTGGGAAACACGTAATTCGAGGATGAATACTCGAAAAATATAAACACATAAAGATGGGTGTTTGATCAGCCAAAAATTGAGAAAAACGGCCGCAACGGGCTCTGCGAACTTTGTCATTTGGTTATGCAAAACCAATGCTTGGGCTGACGCACCAGTCACCCTAGACTGAAAATCAACCACTCGCAAAAGGAGCCTTTGATGACCAGTCTGTCTGTTGCCCACATCCCGTCTCATTCACAGCCCCTGTCTGTCCGGCGCATTGCCGGCAACATTGGCGCAGAGGTTGAAAACCTCAGACTCTCGGCCAGTCTGGATGAGGAGCAAATCAATCTGATCGAGGCCGCCCTGGTCAAACACAAGGTATTGTTCTTTCGTGGTCAGGCCCACCTGAATGACCGGGAACACCAGGCATTGGGTGCACGCTATGGCAAGACCGTCGCGCACCCTACCGTTCCAGCACCCACGGGCACCCAACTGTTTGAGCTGGACGCGAGCAAAGGCGGCGGCAGGGCGGACTCCTGGCATACCGACGTCACCTTTGTGGAGGCGTTCCCGAAAATTGCGCTTCTTCGTGCCGTCACCATTCCGGCCTTTGGCGGCGACACGGTGTGGGCCAATACTGCGCTGGCCTACGAACAATTGCCGCAGTCGCTGAAAGATCTGGCCGAGCAGCTTTGGGCGGTTCACAGCAACGACTACGACTACGGCGCCAACCGCGTGGTGGTGGAAGAGGAGCGTCTGCGACACCATCAGGATGTGTTTGCCTCAGCCGTGTTCGAGGCAGAACACCCGCTGGTACACGTCCACCCGGTCTCGGGCGAGCGCGCCCTGTTGCTCGGCCATTTCATCAAAAAGATCGTCGGCTTCTCCTCCACCGAGTCAGCCAGACTGTTCGAGCTCTTCCAAAGCCGGGCCACGCGGCTCGAAAACACTGTTCGCTGGCAGTGGCAGAAAGACGATGTGGCCATCTGGGACAACCGTAGCACCCAACACATCGCCATCAACGACTACGGCACTCAGCCGCGCCTGGTGCGTCGGGTCACCGTGGAGGGCGATCCAGCGGTTGCTGTCAACGGCGCGCGTAGCCGGACCCGGCGTCGCCCGGAAGCCGTCAACGATCCGGTGATCGGCACCAGCGCCGCTACGGCGGCCTGACCCCGCTCCAGTCGCTGTTGCCCGAACTACTTCCCGCCCGAAGCCGCGCACCGTGGTCGGGCTTGTTTTCTCCAACTGATGTCAAGGCGATCACCATGAAACTCAAAGCACTTTTGTCTTCCCTGCTGCTCGGCGTTGCTGCACTGCTGTCGCAGGCCACGGCGGCCGAGCCGGTCAAGGTCCGTTTCGGCGTTGACTCGCACCTGTTCAGCACGCAATTCTGGGTCGCCAAGGAGAAAGGATTCTTCGACAAAAGGGGCATCAAGCCGGAAATTTCGGTGTATTCCTTCGGCATCGACACACTCAACGCCGCGCTGCTGGACCAGGTCGATTTCGCCGAAGCCTATGACTTCGCGATCCTGTCGCGGCTGTCAGGTGGGGATTTGAAAATCATCTCCTACCTGCAGCACATCAAGGCCGAGGCCAACAAGGTGGTGGCGCGCGACGGTATCAAGAAACCGTCCGATCTAATCGGCAAGAAATTCGGGGTACAGACCGGAACACAGAGTGAATACATCTTCGACAAATACTTGGAGCGCTTCGGGCTGCAAGGAAAAGTCACCAAGGTCGGTTTCACCTCAAACCCAGAAATATTCGCCGCCCTCGACCGCGGAGACATTCAGGCGACCATCTTCAGTTCCACCTTTCTTGAAAAGGCATTGCAGCTCAACGGCGTAACCGTCATTAACACCCAGGCCGACATTCCTCATGCTGGAAAGGGGTTTGCGCTTGTCACCGACAAGTTCTACAAGGCCAACCCTGACGTGACCAGCAAAGTGCTCGAAGCGCTCGACGAATCGACCCAGTACATCCTGAGCAACCCCAAGGAAGCGGCCGATATCGTTTTCAAGACCGTCAGGATCCCGCGCGAGATTTTCCTCAAGGACCTGACTGAGAAAAATGTCCTGCTGGACATCCATTTCACCCAAGACGAATACCAGCAACTCAAGAACATCGGCGAGTTCTCAGTGAAAAACAAACTTATCCGCGACGGCTACAAGCTTGACGACCACATCCTGCTGGAGCCACTGCGCGCCATCAAGCCGCAGAAAGTCGACTTCGCCTTGAACAGAAAGTAGAAAGCCCATGGACATGCAAGCTGCCATCATCGAGCACAATGAATCGATTTCAATCTCCAAGCTGGGTAAGTCCTTTCACGCCTCGTCTAAACAGGGGTGTGTGCATGTCCTCAGCGACGTCAATCTGACTCTGGAGCAAGGCGATTTCTACATCCTGCTCGGACCCAGCGGCTGTGGAAAATCGACCTTGCTCAACATCATTGCCGGATTCATTGAAAAATCCGAAGGCCACCTGGTCGTCAACGGCAAGCCGGCAAAACGCCCAGGTGTTGACCGCGGCGTGATCTTCCAGCACCCGGACTCATCGCTGTTCCCCTGGCTCAACGTCAGGGACAACATTGAATTCGGCTTGCGCATGCGCGGTGTCGACAGCCGGGAGCGCACCAGGACGATCAACAAATTCATCGAGTTGGTCGGCCTCTCCAACCATGTGAACAAATTTCCATGTGAGATTTCGGGTGGTATGAAACAACGAGTGCAGATCGCCAGGGTGCTGGCCAACAACCCGTCGATCATGCTGATGGATGAACCGTTTGGCGCGCTTGATGCTCAGACCCGAAGGCTAATGCAGAAAGAGCTGGTCCGGATTTGGCAGGCCACCGGCAATACGATCATCTTTGTGACGCACGACATTCAGGAGGCGGTTCTGCTGGGACAGCGGATCGGCATCATGAGCTGTTCGCCGCATGCGACGATCCATACGCAATACCAGATTGATCTTCCCTATCCGCGTGACGAGAGCAGCCCGGAGTTCGCTGCTTGGTACAAAAAAATTCTCTCCCACTTCGAAGACTATTCAATTTAGGGCCAATGTCTCACGTTTATGCTCAAAAGAATATTCGGTCGTTTGCTCGACGCAGGTGTTTTTTCCTGGCTCCTGTTCATTGCCATTTGGCAGATCGCCTCGCTGTTTTCGAAACCCGACTACCTTCCCGGGCCCATCGCGACAGCCGTCGGTTCGTTGGAGTTGTTTGAGGACGGCTCGATTATTTCGTTTTCCCTGATCAGCCTGTCCCGGGTGCTTCGCGGCTGGATTCTCGGTGTCAGCATGGCTATTCCGCTGGGGCTGTTGATCGGACGGATCCGCATCGCACGGCTGTTGATAGAGCCCTATCTGGACTTCTTCCGGTTCATCCCGGCACTGGCGTTTCTGACCCTGTTTGTGCTGTGGTTTGGCATTGATGAACTGTCAAAAGTGCTGCTGATCGCCTACGCAACGACCTTCATCGTCACGATCAATACCGCAGCGGGCGTTTTTGCACTTGAGGAAGACAAGATCAGGGCAGCACGCTCGCTCGGCGCCAGTGAATTCCAGATCTTGAAACATGTCGTCATTCCCTCGGCCATTCCCTATATTTTCACGGGAATGCGCATCGCCATGGGGAATTCGTTTGCCGCCATCGTCGGTGCTGAAATGATCGCCGCCAAGGAAGGGCTCGGCTACCTGATCTGGACCTCGCGGCTCTACTTCAGGACCGACTGGGTTTTCCTTGGAATATTATTTCTGGGGCTGCTCGGTTTTATAGCCGACCGAAGCCTGCGTTTTGTCGGTGCGCGCGTCCTCAAGAAATACGGCGTCAAACAGGAATCAAACTTCAACCGCTGACCAAGACCAGTCTGCGTGATTGGCCGCAGGCCGTGTGTGCTGCATCTGACAGGTCAAGTAGGTAACTATTTTCTCTGCCACATCTACAGATTTATTGCCTATAGACCTCATAGATAAAAGACAAGTGGCTATTTAATATGTAGCATTTGACGAAACGATCTGACATTTTGATGGCGTCAAAAGGGGGTTCCCTCACGGCCCACATCAGCCAGCCAACTTCGACAGACCAGATGACTCAGGCATAGGCAGCAGCTTGGCCACCCCGCTTGATGCCATGGGCGCCCAGCACATCGGCATAAAAACGCTCGGCCACCTCCGGGTGGGAGCGCAGGCGGCCCTTGAGCAAGTTGCGTCCGGTGTGGGCAATCAGCGGGTTCAGCGGGTCACGATCCACCCCGCGGGCTTGGGCAGCCAGGGCGGGTGGCAGAGCCAGTTCAGGCAGTTCTGCGTCCAGACGCGGGCTCAGGAAAAACGCCACCGAAAGACGGTCCATATTTTGGGGTGGACTGACCACCTGGTGGATGGTGGCGCGCAGATACCCGTTGGACAAAATTTCCAGCACCTCACCCAGGTTGATGATCAAGGTGCCAGGCAACGGCGGCGCATCGATCCAACGACCGGCGTCCGGTGCCCCGCCGGTGTCATCACGCGCCCAGACCTGCAGCCTGGGCTGGGTGTCTTGCAGCAACAGGGTCAGGCAACCCGAGTCTTTGTGTGGCCCCACACCTTGACGAGATTCACCGTTGGCGCGTCCCGGATAGTGAATGACTTTCAAATGCTGCACCGGTGTGTCGGCAAAGGCAGCATCAAACCGATCCTCAGCTTGACCCAAGGCCAGCGCCAGGGCATGCAACAGATGGCCAGCAGCCTCGGTGAGGGTGTCCTGCCACGCTAGCAATGTGGGCTTGAGCTGCGGCAAACCTGTCGGCCATTGGTTGGGGCCCTGCAGCCGGGTCCAGGCGGGCGCATCCGCGTCCTGTGCCCAAAGTGAGCGCTCAGCACCAATGTCGATTTGTTCGCGCCAGTCGCGCGCACCACGGGTGATCTCATCGCCAGCGGCGGTGTAGCCGCGAAAGTGCGGTGACTGCGCCATGTGCACGGCGTGTTTTTGTGCATCAGGCAAGGCAAAAAAATCACGCGTGGCCTGCAGTACCGCGTCGATCTGCGCCGGGCTGGCGCCGTACCCGCGCAAATAGAAGAAGCCGACGTGATGCGCTGTTTCACGCAGCCGAGCAACAAAGCTGGCGCGCCGCTCGGGCTCGCCCGAGGTGAAATCGCTCAGGTCAAGAATGGGCAGGGAACCGGTCAAAGTCGCTGTGGACATGGCGTCAAGCTTCCTTGTAAATACCTCTTACGCCGCTGCAAACGGTGAGCGAATGTCAGAGAGGAATTGCTGCGCCCGTGGGTGCTCAGGCGCATTGAAAAAGTCATGCGGTGTAGCCCGCTCCAGCACCCGGCCCACATCCATGAACAGCACCCGGTCGGCCACATCACGGGCAAAGCCCATCTCATGGGTCACCACCACCATGGTCATGCCGTCCTTTGCCAGGCCTTTCATGACCGTCAGAACCTCACCGACCATCTCGGGGTCCAGCGCGCTGGTGGGCTCGTCAAACAGCATCAGCGGCGGCTCCATGGCCAGGGCCCGTGCGATGGCCACACGCTGCTGCTGGCCGCCCGAGAGTTCAGTTGCAAAGGCATGCGCTTTGTGTGCCAGCCCCACCCGCTCCAGCAACGCCATGGCCTGCTCGCGTGCCTGGGCCTTGCCCAAACCGCGCAGGTGAATCGGTGCCAGCGTGCAGTTTTCCAATGCGGTCAGATGTGGAAACAGGTTGAATTGCTGGAAGACGAAACCAATGCGGGATCGAAAGCCGTTCACATCCAAGCCCTTGGCATGGATGTCTTGGCCCTCAATGTGAATCTTGCCGCCGTGAATCGGCTCCAGGCGGTTGAGCGTGCGGATCAGGGTCGACTTGCCGGAGCCCGATGGTCCACACACCACCACCACTTCGCCTTTGTCGACGGATTCACAGACATCGACCAGGGCCTGATAGTGGCCATACCATTTATTGACGTTTTCGAACTTGATCATGTGAGAGCCTGGGCAGGAAGATGAGGTTTTTCGCGTTGTGACAGACGACGCTCAAGCCAGTAGGCCAGACGCGACAAGCCAAAACAGAGGATGAAATAGGTCAGCCCCAGGGTCAGGTAAATCTGGGACGGCAAAGTGAACACCAGGGTGTTGATCTGGGTGGCGATGAACGACACCTCTGCCAGCCCGATGATGTAGCCCAGCGAGGTTTCCTTGATGGTGGCGACAAACTGGTTCACCAGCGAGGGCAACATATGGCGCAGGGCCTGAGGCAGCACCACCAAGCGCATGGCACCCAAATAGCTCAAACCCAGCGACCGAGCAGCTTCAATCTGACCCCTGGGCAGGCCCTGGATGCCTGCCCGCACAATTTCAGCCAGATAGGCGGCGTCAAACACCACCAGGGCGATGAGCATGGTGGCAAATTGGTCGGTCTTGATGCCAGTGACACTGGGCAGAAAAAAATAGGCCCAAAAAATCACCATCAACAACGGGGTGGCACGCACCACATACACCAGCGCGGTGACCGGCAAGCGCACCCAAGCCCAGGGGCTGACGCGGCCCAGCCCCAGCAATAGCCCCAAGGGCAGCGCCAGCAACAGCCCCAGCGACGCCAGCAACAGCGTGAGTGCCAGCCCACCCAACGGACCCTGCGGATACCGGCCCACCAGAAAGTAGAGCCAATAGGTATCAATGACTTCCAGAAAACTCATACAGCGCGGGCCGGAAAAAAGTGTTGGTAAGTGACGGCCAGCCCGGTGATCAGCAGCGACACCGTCAGGTAACAGGTGGTGGCAAACACAAAAGCCTCGACACTGCGAAAGGTTTCTGTCTCAACCTTGGCCGCCTGGTACATCAGCTCGGCAGTGCCGATCACCGTGGCGATGCTGGTGTCTTTCCAGAGGTTGAGGGTTTGCGAGATCAATGGCGGCAAGGTCACACGCAAAGCCTGTGGCAGGATGATCAGGCGCATGCCTCGAAAGAACCCGAAACCGAGCGCCCGGCTGGCCTCAAACTGGCCGTGCGGAATGGCACGCAGGCCGCTGCGCACGTCTTCCGACATATAGGCTGCGGTATAAAAAGTCAGTGCTGCAACCGCTGCCACAGCTTCATAGTTGTGGGCATACAGCCATTCACGCGCGGCTTCGGGCAACAGTTCCGGCGCACCAAAGTACCAGAACAACATATGCGCCAGCAGAGGCACATTGCGGATGGCCTCGACAAACAGCCACGCACCAGCGCGCAATACTCGGATGCCCGAGAGCCGCATCATGGCCACCACCAGAGCCAGCGGCAGCGCCAGCAACAAGGTCACACCCAGCAACTGCAAAGACAACTTCAAGCCTGCCACCAGCATGTCGTGGTAGGGGCCGGAAGTGATGAGGGAAAGGTCAAACACGGTTATCAAGATCCAATGTCACACAGCCTTCCGATCACCAGAAACCTGGCAACAAAAAGGTCTGCGCGATAGCTACATGGCAGGCCGCACCGGTGCGGCCTGCCAAGTC
>WSSedL1CaDRAFT_10001241_pt1 | contig 15469 bp, 15 predicted proteins | sample WetSurSL1Cattail_FD_9464 | JGI IMG/M metagenome (IMG submission 9464)
AAAGCTTCATCAATATGTGCTGTTGGAAAAGTAGCGTCGATTTCAGTTTCTAAATCATAGGATGGAGTAGTGGCTCCAATGTGAAAAGTTCCCGCATATTCTTTGGCTTGACCTTGGAGTTCGGAAATTCTTTTGGTGAATTTTCCAGTACAAATTAAAAGTAATCCTGTGGCTAATGGATCTAATGTTCCAGCATGCCCAATTTTAAATTTTTTTGGCAACCCCACTTTATTGATTAAAGCGTATTTTAACTTATTCACCGCTTGAAATGAACTCCATTTCAATGGTTTGTCTATTAATAAAACTTGTCCTTCTAGGTATTCTTCGGGCGTCATTAGATAATAGTCAAAGGATGAATAAAGAAATGGATAATCAATAAGATTATTCCAGCAGCAATACGGTAATAGCCAAAGACTTTAAAACCATTTTTAGTCAAAAAACCAATGAAGGTTTTAATAGCCAAAAGTGCCACAATAAAAGCGACAACATTACCAATGATCAATAAGTTGATATGATCTTGAGTCAGTTCAAAACCGTCTTTGTAATAATCGTAACACTTTTTTGCGGTAGCACCAAACATGGTTGGAACAGCTAAAAAGAAAGAGAATTCGGCTGCTGTAGTTCTACTTAGTTTTTGAGACATTCCTCCTACAATGGAAGCGCCACTTCTAGAAACTCCAGGAATCATGGCAAGACATTGAAACAATCCAATTTTAAAAGCTTGTAAATAGCTAATTTCCTGAGAACTTTCAGCTGTATTTGGTTTGTTGAACCAATCGTCAACCTTCAATAAAATGAAACCTCCTAAGAGAAGTGAAACTGCAACAGTCACTGGATTTTCTAATAAACCATCAATAAAATCGCTTAATAATAATCCTAGAACAACTGCAGGAATAAAGGCAACTAATAATTTGAAATAGAAATCAAAAGATTGAAAAAAGCGTTTGAAATAAAGAATTACTACCGAAAGAATGGCTCCTAATTGGATAACAATTGTAAAAAGCTTCGTGAAATCGTCATGTGCAATTCCGTAAAAAGAAGAAGCAATAATCATGTGTCCAGTAGACGAAACAGGAAGAAATTCGGTTATTCCTTCAATTATAGCAAGAACAATAGCTTGTAATGTATTCATTTTATTTTTGATTTTAGCGTGTAGATTTCAGTTTCAGTTTGTTTAACTGAATACTGCATTCTGAACACTGCAAACTATTTCTTAGGGTTTTTCAAAATCGCATAAATGGTAATTCCAAAACCAATTAAAACTGTTGTTGGTGCTAAACGAATTCTTCTAAAGTTAAAAATAGCATCGCTATATACTTTAGGGTCATCGCTACCACCACCAGACATTAGTATAAATCCAAGTGTAATTACTCCAATTCCTATCAAAAGAATTTTGTAATTTATTTTGTCAAAAAGAAATTCGTGTTTGTTGTCTTTCATTGTGTTATTTTTAAATTCTGAAATCTTTAATCTGATATCTAAAATTAATAAAGATCGTCAGTTCTTAAATTCAAGAAGCGTTGTGTTGCAAAATGCGTGCTTATCCAAGTAATTAAAACTCCAAATCCAAAAACGGCAGCAAAAACAAGGATAATAAGTGCTTTGTCATCCATAATTCCTAAATCAGGAAAATTAGATTGTACATAGGATAAAAGCCCAATTAAGGCTAAAATGGCTAAAGCTGATCCCAGCATTCCTAATTTTATACTTCGCATTACAAATGGTTTTCTAATAAACGATTTTGTTGCACCAACCATTTGCATAGTTTTGATGATAAATCGGTTAGAATAAATAGAAAGTCGAAGGGAACTATTAATTAATAATACAGCAATAAACATCAAGAATCCGCTGATGATTAAAATCCACATACTTACTTTTTTGATGTTATCATTTACCAAATTCACCAATTGTTTGTCATAAACAATATCCGAAATCATTGGGTTAACTCGTAATTTACGTTCTATTTTAGCCACACTATCTTTTTCAACATAGTCAGCTTTGATGTGAATATCATAAGAGTTTTGCAAAGGATTTTCGCCTAAGAAAGTCAAGAAATCTTCACCAATAATATCGGTGTGTTGTTTTGCAGCAGCATCTTTGCTCACATAAACAATCGATTTTGCATAAGGTGCTTTTTTTAATTCGGCTCCAAAACTTTTTAAAATAGTATCATTGGCTTCGTTTTTAAAGAAAACAGTCATCGCTATTTTTTCTTTAAAGTCGTCCGCTAATTTTTTAGAATTGATAATAAAAAGCCCTAATGTTCCTAGTAAAAATAAAACCAAGAATATACTTAATACTACCGAAAAATAAGAGGAAATTAACCTGCGTTTTTGAAACTTATCAAATGAAGAACTCATACGTTTACTTTAATTTGCGGTAAAAATAATAAAGAATTTCTTTATATGAAGTTAATAACGTTCAAAGTTTCAACTTTCGTGTTATAAAGCCGAGTTTTTTGATTTTTTTTATAAAAAAAGAAGTTTTTAAGTGAAAAGTAATTTCAAGCCCGCAATAGTTAGTCCAAGTGCCAAGAGGTATTTTAATGTTTTGTTATTGAATTTTTGACTTCCAAAATAAGAACCAAGTAAACCTCCTATTATTGTAGCTAAAACAGCTATTTGTAAATCTTTGGGTAAATAAAAACCTCCTTTTTGAATTTGTCCATAAAGACCAGAAACCGAATTGACAAAAATGAATAATGCTGAAACAGCAGCCGTTTCTTTTAATTTTGACCAACGCATCAAAAGCATTAAAGGACTAAGGATGATGCCTCCTCCAATGCCTAAAAGTCCTGAAAGCAGTCCAATACTTCCTCCAGAAAATAGTCCAGCCCATAAAGGAATTTCTCGATTGGGTTCTTTACTGTCTTCAAATTGATACAAGAGTCGGATGATTGAAATGAAAATGCAAACGGCTAATATTTTTTTATAAATAGAATCAGGCAAATTCATCGTCCCTCCCCAAAAAGCCATTGGGATACTCGCAGCCATAAAAGGAATAAACAATTTAACTCTAAAAAATCCTGCCCTATAAAAACCAATAAAAGAAAATAAGGATACCGCTAAATTCATTATTAAAGCAGATTGTTTCATCATGAGTGGGGTTATACCTGCCATTGCCATAATTGCTAAATATCCACTGGCTCCACCATGTCCTACAGATGAATACATGAAGGCGACTATTGCAAATAAGAAAAATAATAAAATAGGAATATAATCCATGAAAGGAATGGTTTTAATGAAAAAATATATTTTTCAAAAATAAGTATTTATACTTATTTTTTTGATTTTTTTATTCTAAATAAATTATTTTCATAGCCCGTACAATAAATGTAAATTTGCCACTCAATTTTTTTGTAACCCATTCAGGGTTCAAAACCCTGAATGGGTTGAATTTAAATTAAATTAAAATTTAGGAATGAAATACAATCCGAACGAAATAGAAGCCAAATGGCAAAAATACTGGGCTGATAACAAAACTTTTGCAGCATCAAATACTTCCGAAAAACCAAAACATTACGTTTTAGACATGTTTCCTTATCCTTCGGGAGCAGGCTTACACGTGGGGCATCCGCTAGGTTATATTGCTTCAGATGTGTATTCTCGTTTTAAAAGACACCAAGGTTTTAATGTGTTGCACCCAATGGGGTATGACAGTTTTGGATTGCCAGCCGAGCAATATGCGATTCAAACAGGACAGCGTCCAGAAGATACGACTCGCGTGAATATTGACGGTGGTGTGGATAAAGAAGGAAACCAAATTGCGGGTTACAGAAAACAATTAGACAAAATAGGATTTTCATTTGATTGGGATAGAGAAGTTCGTACTTCAAATCCGGATTATTACAAACATACCCAATGGATTTTCATCCAATTGTTCAATTCTTGGTACAATAAAAACACAGACAAAGCAGAGGATATTTCGACTTTAATTGCCCTTTTTGAAAAAGAGGGGAATTCAGCGGTAAATGCTGTTTGTGATGATAATATCGAAGCTTTTTCAGCTGCTGAATGGAATGCTTTCGCAAAAGAAACTCAGGAGAAAATCTTGTTGCAATATAGATTGACTTATTTGGCAGAAACCGAAGTAAACTGGTGTCCAGGATTAGGAACCGTTTTAGCGAATGACGAAATTGTAAATGGCGTTTCAGAACGTGGAGGATATCCTGTGGTTCGTAAAAAAATGACGCAATGGAGCATGCGTATTTCGGCTTATGCAGAGCGTTTGTTGCAAGGTTTAAATGATATTGATTGGAGCGAAAGCATCAAAGAAAGCCAAAGAAACTGGATTGGAAAATCAGTTGGTGCGATGGTTTCGTTTGCTGTAAAACCTCACCCCCAGCCCCTCTCCAGTGGAGAGGGGAGTCAGGCTGTTGAAAAAGGATACATGACAGCTAATGCTTCGATAGCAACACAATTAGTAGCTAACGCAAGAGAAAATCGTAAGAATCCAACGGAAGCTGAAGATGTGCTTTGGCAAGAAGTTCGAAATTCGAATCTAGGATATAAAATCAGAAGACAGCATTATATTGGAAATTTCATAGCTGATTTTGTTTGTTTGGAAAAAAAGCTAATTATCGAAGTTGACGGAGGTTATCATGATGAAAAAGAACAAGTTGAATTAGATGAACAACGAACTTTAGAATTAGAGCAAAAACATCTTTATAAAGTAATTCGTTTTGCGAATGAAGAAGTTTTAAACGATATAAAATCCGTTTTATCGAAGATAAAAGAAGAATTAAGTTTGCGAGATTCTTATAAAACCAATGATACTCAAGCTCCCCTCTCCGCTGGAGAGGGGTTGGGGGTGAGGTATATAGATGTTTTCACAACGCGTCCTGATACTATTTTCGGAGTTACGTTTATGACTTTGGCACCAGAACATGAATTGGTGGCTCAAATTACAACAGCTGAACAAAAAGCAGCCGTTGATGCCTATATTGAAAAAACAGCAAAACGTTCCGAGCGTGAGCGTATGGCTGATGTAAAAACTATTTCGGGAGTTTTCACAGGCGCTTATGCCGAGCATCCGTTTACTAAAGAAGCGATCCCAGTTTGGATTGGCGATTATGTTTTGGCTGGTTATGGAACAGGTGCTGTAATGGCGGTGCCTTGTGGCGACGAAAGAGATTATGCTTTTGCTAATTTCTTCAAAGGACAAAACGGGATGCCAGCTATCAAGAATATTTTTGATAAAGATATTTCCGAAGCTGCTTTTGGAGCGAAAGAAGGATTTCAACTAGTAGATTCTGATTTTTTAAATGGATTAGATTATAAAAAAGGAACCCAAAAGGTAATTGAGGAATTAGAAAAAATAGGTCAAGGTTATGGTAAAATCAATTACCGTTTGCGTGATGCGGTTTTCTCCCGTCAGCGTTATTGGGGTGAACCGTTTCCAGTGTATTATGTAAATGGTTTGCCGCAGATGATAGACAAGAAATATTTGCCTATAAAATTACCAGCTGTAGAGAAATATCTCCCAACGGAAGATGGACAACCACCATTAGGAAATGCAAAAGAGTGGCATTGGGATACTAATAAAAACGAAATTGTTTCGGTTGAAGATGCAGCGAATCCCCCTTCGGGGGTTTGGGGGATGGAGCTTAACACCATGCCAGGTTGGGCGGGAAGTTCTTGGTATTGGATGCGTTATATGGATGCAGCTAATGAAAACGAATTTGCAAGCAAAGACGCTTTAAAATATTGGGAATCTGTAGATTTATACATTGGCGGAAGCGAGCATGCAACCGGACATTTATTGTATTCTCGTTTTTGGAATAAATTCTTAAAAGACAAGGGTTTTGCACCAACCGAAGAACCATTCAAAAAACTGATCAATCAGGGAATGATTTTGGGCAGTATTGGATATTATCCATATGTTGATGTAAGTGTGAAAATCGACATAAATATAAAAAATCCATATATGTCAGATGAATATTTTAATATACTTGGATATGAATTTTATGCAAAAGTATTTTTTGATTTAATCGAAGAATCTAACAATACAGTTTTTGATGTTGAAGATATATTTAAAAATAATGTCAACTATATAATTCAAAAAAAGATTAAGGCTAATGAAAGTCATATTCTTTCAACGGTTTTGAAGAAGTTTAAATCAGATTATGCTTTTAAGAACAATAAAGGAATTTTAGAAAAATTAGATGTCATAGAGGACGAATATTTTGAGATTAGTATTTCTAGTGCTAATAATTTTAGTTATGAGTATAAAAGAATTCCAATAAAAGGAGTTGACCCTCAGACAAATAAAATCGATGTTAATTTGGTTTCTTCAGACAGTACTTTTAGATATTCTGTAGATATTTCCGAAAATGATATTTTTGCTAAAACCGAGATAGGAAAAATGTCTAAAAGTTGGTTTAATGCAGTTACACCAGATGATATTTGTAATGAATATGGTGCGGATACTTTGCGTTTGTATGAAATGTTCTTAGGCCCATTGGAACAAGCAAAACCTTGGAATACAGCAGGGATTTCGGGAGTTTTTGGTTTCTTGAAAAAACTATGGCGTTTGTATTTTGATGAGAATGATGGTTTGATTGTAACGAATGACGAACCAACCAAAGACAACTTAAAATCATTGCACAAAACCATTAAGAAAGTTTCAGATGATATTGAGAATTTCTCTTTCAATACTTCGGTTTCTCAGTTTATGATTTGTGTGAACGAATTGTCAACGCAAAACTGCCATTCACGTGCTATTTTAGAGCCATTGGTAATTGTAATTTCATCATATGCACCACATATTGCCGAGGAATTGTGGTTTGCATTGAAAGATTTAAAGATTGAAGAATTAAAAGATTATAAAGGAATTTCACAAGAACCGTTTCCAGTTTTCGAACCAAAACATTTGGTGGAAAGTGATAAAGAATATCCAGTTTCTTTCAATGGAAAAATGCGTTTTACATTGACTTTGCCTTTGGATTTAACCAAAGATCAAATTGAGGAAATCGTAATGAAAGACGAAAGAACACAAAAACAACTAGACGGTAGAACACCAAATAAGGTGATTATTGTTCCGGGGAAAATTATCAATCTTGTAGGTTAGAAATAAATTCCAATCCCGAAGTTTCGGGATAAAATTCCAAATTCCAATTGTCACTGAGCTTGTCGAAGTGTAATTGGGGTTTGGATTTTTTTGTGCATTTTTCTCCTCCGATTAGGCTGCTTCAGTTTTCAAATCTTTGTAACCTACGCTACTCCTGTAGTTTGTCCTTCCTACGAAGGAGGAATCTCCCCGCGCACAATGTCATTAAGTTAAGCATATTTTGTGTCATTTCGACGAAGGAGAAATCACATAACGTAAGCAACTAGTGAGATTGCTTCGCCAGTTCACTAACGCTCGTGTCCTCATTCTTCGGAATGACAAAACGTTAGGTGTTTTTCCTTAACTTAATGACATTGTCCCCGCGCAACGCACACTGGAATTTTTTCTCTCTCCCAGAGTTTCTTTTTGCTAATTAAATTTGTGGCAATTCGAGCAATTCGTTCCTTAATCCGAGGCTTTCCTATATAAAGATTTACTGCTGTTAGGCTAAACATTGCTATTGTTATTCTAAACATAGGTTTCCGTATGTTAATCATAAGTCTGCTTATGATTAACATATGCTATCGTATGTTTAAGTTATGAATACTTATGTTAATCATAGGTATTGTTATGTTTGTAATAAGCCTGGTTATGATTAAGATACGATAAGGTATTTTTACATTAACTATACTTAAGTTCAAGCTATTTGCTCTTATCCTTTTTGGGACTTGGAGGATTGTATTTTAAGGCACTGTTTTGTTTAAAACTAAAGAATTTTCCATCAATAGAATTAAAATGCTATTTTTGAAATAGCTATAAAGCCTTAATTAGGGTGATGGCATGTAAGTAACAGTAGCTTTTTTTAACAAATAAACCATTTATTTTATGATAGTATTGAAAAAGAAATATAAAATTCAGGGTACGGTTCCTTATCCTCATATTGGTCAGTTTTTAAGACAGTATTTTAGTAAAAACGGCGTGAATAGAGCTCAGCTTTCCCGAGAATTAGGGGTTTCAAATAGCGCTTCTACTGGTTATATGAAACAAGAGTCGCTTCAGTTTGGAATTCTTTGGAAAATGTCGGTTGCTTTAAATTACAATTTACTTGCCGACTTGGCTTCTCGTTTGCCAATACCTTTTGCTTCTCCGCGTGAAGCATTACTGGAAATAGAATTGAAAGCATTGCAGGAAGAAATAAAGGAATTGCAAATAGAAAATAAAACATATAAAAGTTTGCTGACAGCGAAGCAATAAAAAGGTGTAGTAGGGTTGTAGAAAGATAGTTGGCTTGCTAAAATGGCAGTTTGTCTTTAAAAAAAATTAACAATAGTTTACCAGTGACAAGATGGCATTTGGATGCATTTGGTGTGCAATTTGCTATTTATATTTGAAAAACAGCAACTAAAAATATAAAGATATGGGAAGTGGTTATTTAATTCTTGCGGGAGCAATTATGCTCTTTAGCTGGTTAGTAAGTTCGAGATTAAAGAGCAAGTTTGAACATTATTCGCAATTGCATTTGCAAAACAATATGAGTGGAGCTGAGATTGCTCAAAAAATGCTGAATGATAATGGAATTTATGATGTTCGAGTGATTTCGACGCCAGGACAATTGACAGATCATTATAATCCGGTGGATAAAACGGTAAATTTAAGTGAGTCGGTTTACAATCAACGTAATGCAGCAGCTGCTGCAGTGGCGGCTCACGAATGTGGTCATGCGGTACAACATGCTGTGGGATATCAATGGTTGACGATGCGTTCTAAATTAGTGCCGTTTGTTAATGTGGCATCAAGTTATATGCAATGGATTTTGTTAGCCGGTATTATTATGCTGAAAACATTTCCAGGTTTGTTGTTAGTTGGAATTGTTTTATTTGCAGCAACAACGGTATTTTCGATTGTTACTTTGCCAGTAGAATATGATGCGAGTAATCGGGCGCTGGCTTGGCTAAAGAATAAAAATATGCTCAATCCAGCTGAATACGCTGGTGCCGAAGATTCGTTAAAATGGGCAGCTAGAACGTATGTGGTAGCAGCTTTGGGTTCTATTGCTACGTTGTTGTATTATCTTTCTATTTATTTAGGTGGTAATAGAAGGAACTAAAAAAAATAAAATAAAATGCCAAAAATATAAATTCCAAATTCCAATAATTAGTCATTAATTGGAGTTTGGAATTTTTTTATTGAATATTACCATAGGTTTTTATTCCGGCATATTTTGTTGTTGCCATTTTACTAATACGGCAACTTGAGCATCAGTTAAAGCTGGTTTTTTATTTACAGGAGGCATGAATTTACGATTGTCTTGTGGTAAAGTCACTCTTTCTATAATAGCGCCAATATTTTCTTTTACATGTTCGTAGTTCTCAAGTGGTTCTTTTCGTCCTTGAGGCGGCATGTGGCAAGGTGTACAGCTATTTGCAATAATAGGTTTTACATCGGTATTGTAGCTTATTTTTTTAGCATCAACATACTCTTTTCCTTTTCTAGTAGTGCTACAGTTAAATAGCAACATTGATAATGGAAGCATTAAGGCAATTAATTGGAGTTTTTTCATTTTTTGTTTGTTAAAGTTGGCAATCAAAAATACTGATTTGTGAGTAAATAGATTTTGTTTTGTATAAAAAAATAAACATAAAAAAAGCCGTCTCTTTTTAATGAGACGGCTTTTGAGATATTGTATAACTAGGTTTATTTAGATTTGTTGGCTTCGCTAATGTACTTTTCAAGGGCCATTGTCATAGAAGGTGTTCCTGGAGCAGGAGCCATAATGTCTACTCTTAATCCGTGGTCTAAAGCTTCTTTTTGAGTTGTTGGTCCAAAAACAGCAATTCTAGTTTCGTTTTGTTTAAAATCTGGGAAGTTTTTATACAATGATTTAATCCCTGTTGGACTAAAAAAAGCTAAAACATCATAATAAACATCTGCTAAATCAGATAAGTCACTCATTACTGTTTTGTAAAAAGTCGCTTGAGTCCAGTCTACTTTTAAGTTGTCTAAAATGATAGGAGCTTCGGCATTCAATTGATCTGAAGCAGGTAGCAAGAATTTCTCGTCTTTGTATTTTTTTATCAAAGGAGATAAATCAGCAAAATCTTTTGCAGCAACATAAATCTTACGTTTTCTATACACCACATATTTTTGCAAATAAAAAGCAACTGCTTCTGATTGACAAAAATACTTTAAAGTTTCAGGAATTTTAAAACGCATTTCTTCAGCTACTCTAAAAAAATGATCAACAGCATTTCTGCTGGTTAAAATAATTGCTGTAAAATTGTTGAGATCAATTTTTTGAAGTCTAATTTCTTTTGCACTTACTCCTTCTATATGTATAAAAGGGCGGAAATCAACTTTGATTTTATGTTTTTGTTGGAGTTCAAAGTAAGGAGAATTCTCTACTTTAGGCTCTGGCTGCGATACCAAAATTGTTTTCACTTTCATATTTTAACATTTTCTAAGCGCTCCCTTTTGTAAACAAATAATACATGAAAAAATAAGGAGCTATTTCGAGAGTGCAAAGATATAAAATAAAATAAAACAACTTACCGAATATTAAATTTTGATATTTTTTTATTGAAAGGGAGTAAGTTAGTATACTTAACACGAGTATTATGGTGATTATTGCTATAGGAATATTCTGTGAAACAGCATTATAGTAAAATAAAAGGATGTTAATAGGCAGGATGATTATTCCAATATAAGTTCTATATGTAATTTTTTGAAGGTTAAATTGCTCCACAAATTCTTCAATATTGAAGGTTGTGGCGATAATTTTTTCGACTAAAAACTTCGATAAAATGAAAAAACTAAGAAAAGTGATGATTTGAATATAGAGTATCCAATCGGTTTTTGAAGCGTAACCAAAAATGCTTAGCGAAATTTGGATAAAAAACGCAAATGAGATGACTTGTACAAAGAATAAAGAGATGGTAAAGCTGCTTTTTAGCTGGCTACTATCGCGATACACTTTAGAATATTTGTCGGAAAAAATTAAATTGATAAAGTCGCCAAATCGATTCCCATAAATAGATTTAGTAACGGCAATAATACCAAAGGCTAAAACAAATAAAAAGGTTGCCCAGTCTTTGTTTTCGGTTATTCTCGGATGTAAGAGATATTCTGTCATAGCGAAAGCAAAATTAGTAAAATTTTATATCAATATTTTTATTATACTATTATTATGAATCAAATGCTATAAAAAGGTTACTTTTGCGTTGAAATTTCTAGAAATATGAATAATTGTATTGTTATAATTCCAACCTATAACGAAATTGAAAATATTGAAAGCATTATTAGAGCAGCGCTTTCTCAACACAAACATTTTCATGTTCTTATAGTGGATGATAATTCTCCAGATCATACGGCTGATAAGGTTCGTTTGTTGCAAACGGAATTTGAAGGGCGTTTATTTCTAGAAAACAGAAAAGAAAAATCAGGTTTAGGTACGGCTTATGTTCATGGTTTTAAGTGGGCATTAGCTAAAAAATACGAGTTTATTTTTGAGATGGACGCCGATTTTTCACACAATCCAACCGATTTAGAGAAATTGTACAATGCTTGCCATTTTGGAGATGCTGATTTGGCTATTGGTTCGCGTTATGTTACAGGAGTGAATGTGGTGAATTGGCCATTAAATCGGGTGTTGTTGTCTTATTTTGCTTCCGTGTATGTGCGATTTATTACAGGAATGCAAATTCATGATGCCACTGCGGGTTTTGTATGTTACAAACGAGATGTTTTAGAAAAGATAAATTTGGATAAAATAAAATTTGTGGGTTATGCTTTTCAAATAGAAATGAAATACCGCACTTTTTGTAATAATTTTAAAATTTCCGAAGTCCCTATTATCTTTACCGATAGAACCAAAGGGCAATCAAAAATGAGTAATTCGATTATTGTGGAGGCGGTTTTTGGCGTTATTTCACTTCGATTAAAAAGATTAGTTAATAGATTATAATATAAAAACAATGAATAGGGTTTTAATTAAGAATGCCAAAATAGTAAATGAAGGGGTAATTTTTGAAGGCGATGTATTAATTGAGAATGACTTAATTGTTGAGATTTCAGAAAGCATTAGTGCAAAATCGTCTGATTGTAAAATTATAGATGCCGAAGGGAATTATTTAATTCCGGGTGCTATCGATGATCAGGTACATTTTAGAGAGCCAGGCTTAACGCATAAAGGCGATATCGAATCAGAATCTAGAGCTGCAGTTGCAGGAGGAATTACTTCGTTTATCGAGCAACCCAACACGGTTCCGAATGCGGTTACCCAAGAAATTTTAGAAGAAAAATACCAGTTGGCTGGTCAGAAATCATATGCGAATTATTCGTTTATGATGGGAGCTACCAATGATAATCTAGAAGAAGTTTTAAAAACCAATCCTAAAAATGTTGCTGGAATTAAGATATTCTTAGGTTCATCAACAGGGAATATGTTGGTGGATAACGAAGCTACTTTAGAAAAAATATTTTCAAGTACACCCATGTTAATTGCTGTGCATTGTGAGGACGAAGCAACTATTAGAGCCAATACTGAAAAATACATAGCCGAATACGGTGATGATGTTCCTGTAACCGTGCACCATTTAATACGTAGCGAAGAAGCTTGTTATTTGTCTTCTTCAAAAGCGGTTGCTTTAGCAAAGAAAACAGGTGCTCGTTTGCATATCTTTCATCTTTCTACTGCAAAAGAAATGGAATTGTTTACCAATAAAATTCCATTGGAAGAAAAGAAAATTACTGCTGAGGTTTGTGTGCATCATTTATGGTTTACCAATGATGATTATGCAACCAAAGGAAATTTTATCAAATGGAATCCAGCAGTAAAAACAGCTAAGGATAGAGATGCTTTGTGGAAAGCTTTAAATGATGATCGAATAGATGTTATTGCTACGGATCATGCGCCTCATACTTTAGAAGAGAAAAAACAATCTTATTTAAAAGCGCCATCAGGTGGTCCATTAGTGCAACATGCTGTTGTGGCTATGTTTGAAGCACACCATCAAGGGAAAATCACTGTCGAAAAAATTGTGGAGAAAATGTGCCACAATCCAGCTAAGATTTTCAAGATAGAAAAACGTGGTTTTATCAAAGAAGGTTATTTTGCCGATTTGGTAATTGTAAATCCAGGTTTGCCTTGGGGAGTTAAGAAAGAGAATATTTTTGCAAAATGTGGATGGTCTCCATTTGAAGGATATACCTTTAAATCTAGAATTACACATACTTTTGTAAATGGGCAATTGGTGTATAATGCTTTTAAAGTGAAAGATATTCGTGCTGGAAAAAGACTTTTATTTGATCGATAAACAATGAAAAAAACGGTGTCATTTTTAGTAATTGTAATGTTGTTTTTTAGCTGTAAAGAGGATGCAGTTAAAAAACCAGATCATCTTATAGAGAAAGATGTAATGGAAAATATTATATATGATTTATCGCTTCTTGACGCGATAAAATACAATGAACCTAATACAACAGAGAATTATAAAGTGAATCCGAAAGAATTTATTTTTAGAAAATATAAGGTTGATAGTACTCAATTTGCTCAAAACAACATGTATTATGCGTCTAATTTTGATGACTATAAAGCGATGTATGACAATGTTATAAAGCGTATTGATGGTAAGAAAACAATTTTAGATTCGGTAATTAAAATCGAAGTTAAAAGAGATTCTTTGATTGCGGTTAAAAAGAAACGATTGGATTCTATTGCTGAGGTTAAAAAAGTGGCTTTGGCTAAGAAAGATTCCCTTCAAAAGGTTAAGAAAAAAGACAGCTTACTTTTGTTGAAGAAAAAAAAGACGATTACAAAACAAAAAGAGATTCTAACAAAGAAAGCTACAGTAATCAAAAAAGGAGCTACAGTAAATTAATCTACTGAATAATGATCCTTTATGTATTGTTGCACATCTAGGAAAGAAGTGTTCAATGCAGTTTTGATTTTGTTGTTAGAAAATTCTGTTTTGCTAAGAAAAGAACGCAGCGTATCTTTTGATAAATTGTTCGTTTTTTTAGTAAAAACGCTAAGAATCCAATGCAATCTCCATGTTATTTCCATAAGAAAAGGTCTGGCTTCTATGCTAGGCCTTTTTACTTTTAAAGTATCAGCAATAGTGTAGAAAATGTCTTTAAAAACAATATTTTGCCCAGCGAGAATAAAGCGTTCGTTGCTAATGCTACTTTCCATCAATTGATTCATGATTCGTACTACATCGTCAACGGCAACAAAAGCAGTTTTTCCTAAGGTATAAAACAGTAATCCATCGCCAATTTTTTTAATTAATTGTCCGCTGCCTTGGTCTTCAAATCCAGGGCCAATAATTACTCCAGGATTAACGATAATGATATTTAAACCTTCTTGTTGACCACGCCAAATTTCCATTTCGGCACCGTATTTAGAAATTGCATAATCATTGTGTTGTTTTTCTGGATTCCATTCGCTTTCTTCGGTAACGATAGTTTCGTGGGCCGCTAAGTCGCCAAGAGCAGCTGTAGAACTCACATAACATAATTTTTGAATTCCTTTAGCAAGGCAAAAATTAACGATGTTGGCAGTGCCTTCAATATTGGTCTTTCGAAGTAAATCTTCGTTTTTTGGGTCGAAAGAAATGATGGCGGCACAATGATATACTTTAGTGATATTTGCGAAAGCAATCTCTAAGGATGGAACTTCCAGAATGTCTGCTTGAACCCATTCGATAACATCAAACAAAGCTGACTTGTTGTAGCGCTGAAATAAGGATTTTGTTTTTTGAATGTTATTTTCCTTGCGGTAAATAGCCCGAACTTTTTCTCCATTTTCTGTTAAACGAAGTAATAAATGTGCTCCTACTAAACCTGTTCCTCCTGTAATTAATACCATAATTGCAAATGTAGTGATTTATGAATTTTATAAGGTAACAATTAGCTTTTTAGATATTTTTTTCAAATTGGTACATTTTCAAATTTTCAAATTGTCTAATTAAAGCTATCTTTGCGCACTCAAAGCCTAAAAGGCTGAACTGACGAAATAAATTGATTAGAAAAGATGAAAAATTTTATTGAAGAAGTAACTTGGAGAGGAATGCTCCACGATGTTATGCCGGGCACCGAAGAACATTTGTTGGAACAAATGCGTGTGGCGTATGTGGGGATTGACCCAACTGCCGATTCATTACATATAGGACATTTAGTTGGCGTAATGTTATTGAAACATTTTCAAATAGCTGGGCACAAACCCTTAGCCTTAGTAGGCGGAGCAACAGGAATGATTGGTGATCCATCAGGAAAATCGAATGAAAGAAACTTATTAGACGAACCTACTTTGCGTCACAATCAAGAAGCGATTAAAGGACAACTGGCTCGTTTCTTAGATTTTACTTCAGCTGCGCCTAATGCTGCTGAGTTAGTCAATAACTACGATTGGATGAAAAATTTCTCC
>WSSedL1CaDRAFT_10001242_pt1 | contig 15468 bp, 10 predicted proteins | sample WetSurSL1Cattail_FD_9464 | JGI IMG/M metagenome (IMG submission 9464)
CGCGTTTTATGTTTAATAAAATAAGCTCCCGGATTTGTTGTTGGGCCGATGGATCTATGCTTCGTGCGTCTTTCTTTTTCATACACCAAATATAAGAAAAAGAATTGATTATGCAAACTATATTATGCTCCTATTAATAAATTATTTCATGCTAAATTTCAAGCATTTTGAGACAATTCCCCCTTTGAAGGCCTTTGAAGGGAGCAGGGGATGTTCTCAATCAATAAAAATATTGAATAAAATTACGAGTTTCAAACAAAAATATTAAAAATAGGTACTAAATTACGAGTTTATAATACCCTTAACATCCCCCAGCCCCTTCAAAGGGGGATTCGATCAGACATACAACGGATTTCATAATCAATCCAACCTTAATTCGCATTCATCACATTCTCATAAGTTATTTGCTCACTTTCATCAAAGCCGAACTTTTTAATTATTTCATTTTTTAATGTCCGGTCACCCGCTTCTGAATAGATTTTTCCATCAATGAATATGGACTTGTTTTGCAAATCTATTCTGACCTTATTAATTAAATTATCAGAATTTTTCCATTCGTTTTTAAGTTGAAGATCATGGATTATAACTTTGTCATTAAACTTTGCAGATATTGCCATCGAATGAGCGGCACCAAGCATTCCCATAGGATTGGTATTATAAACTACGCCATGTATCGTGATCACTAAATTCCCCTGACCAATTTTAAAACTTCTCTCTGTTGATACGCCTTCCTGATAATCCATCTCCATGCTATCAAGCATATATTTTCCCGTTTTTATAAGACTATCTGCATAAATTAAGTTTTTATCATCATTATTTATACCATCGGTATCCGAATACATTATTTCAACACCTTTGTTACCGGGAATCGGCTGAAGTTTTATATATCCCTGGCTAAAAATTATTGGTGTGTAAAAAACACACATCAAAGCAATCACTATATTTTTCATTTTCAACAATCTCATTTATTTATCAATAAACTATGCGAATTAAGTGTTGAATTTCCTATATAGGCATAAATGACTAAACATACAACAAAATTTATGTAACTTTTTGTCGTCACAAAAAGTCACCAAAAAAGACTTGACTGCAAAAACTCATTCCGCCTCGTACCTCGGCTTCACTCAAACAGCTTGCAGCCAAATAAGGAATTTATTAATTGACGCGACTTCGAAAATTAGTTATTACTTTTTTTTCAAAGGAGCCGAAGGCTAAAACTAGTGATTCCGATTCGGCAGTCCGCCAGCTGGCAGATTCAAGTGCAGCCGTCAGGCGGAACGCGTTCTGCCAGATAAAGATTTTTTTGGTTCCTTTTTGCATCGATTGGCAAAAGGGAATGAAATATAAAAGAAGACTCTGGGAGGAGTTTCGTTTCCGATTTCAATTTCATCCCCATCTTCATTTTATTTATGATATTCTATAATGCCACATATATCATCCACACCATCTTTATTCAAATCGCCTTTGGCACTTTGAATAAGCCTCCAATTTTCCGGAACAAATGAATCAATGCTGTCACCAAAATTTTTTAATTCAGGTAACTTAATTTTATTTTCTTGTCCATTTACGGCTATAGTAATACACTACAGGCATATAACAACTAATTTTCGAATCATTTTGCCTCAGCTTTAGACTTAATGGTATATTCTGAAAATAATTCTTCCGAACGCAAACCCTGCCTGTATTCCAATGTATCAACTCCATTGGAAAGATCTTGTTTGAGAACGTTCATGAATGATTTCTCTTCGCTATATTGTTCAATAGCATTTTGATATTCTGAAAATTGCCTTTGTTCTATATGAAGCACTAAGGTTTCCTTAACAATTTCCCACGTGCCGGATTTTGTTTCATAGGTTGGAGCTACTCTTCCGGTTTGAAACACCAGTTTAAATGTTCCAGTGGCATACAAATAAAGATTACATTCCTTGTAACGAACGTCATCCCGGGAGGGCTTTCCGTCCTGATCAGTATGAGTGGTGTAGCCGAAAATTGAAATTATTTTCTCCTTTTTATCAATCTTGTTTTTTTGTGCAGGTAAAGCGTTCATAAAAAAGAAGGAAAGGATAACTATCATTTGGATTTGCTTCATGTAATACTTTTTAATTTATAAACTTGAGTGCAGAGGCTGTCTCAAAAGTGGTCTCTGTGTTCGGACGAGGGTGTCATTTTTGAAAATATATCCATGATTTGCATAAATTGAATTTCGCAATAACCGCAAATCGTCAAGATTAGTAATTGAGCCTATTACTTCCGTAGTAATATTTTGTTTATCGATTATCTTTTCAATTGATTGTGTTTGGTTATCCGTTTGTCCAAAACCACCAAATGTAAACCCAAACACAATTACTAACAATATAAAAATCTTTTTCATCTTTTATCTATTCTTCTTATATTCTTCCAGATATTTGTTGGCCTCATTGATATATTTACCATTGGGAAATTTCTCCAGATACCTTTCTATTAAACCCGTTGCATGAAAAAAGCCCTGCGTTTCTGTATTGATAATTGCATTGAATTTACCGTCTTCGGTTTGGAGCGATTTATACAATTCTTCGGCTGCTTCCCAGATATTATCTTCACAGGTATCTATGTCGAATCCATTTTCAAGGGCAATGTAATAATGTTTGGATGCAAGAAGATAATCGAATGAAACCATAAATTCCAGTGCACCAATCTGATTATGATACACATGCATGTTTTGCGGATATTCCTCCAGCATACCTTTTGCCATTTGAAGGGCTTCTTCAAATTTTGCCGTTTCCATAAGGTTCGATAATGCTAAAAAATCTTTTGATTCTTTTTCCGATATTGGGTTAAAATCTGCCATGTTATCAGTTTTAAGTGATTATTGAATATGTAATTTCAAGAATTTATTTATTCTTCAACGGACTTACTATTTCATCGCATAATCCGTCGTCTTTGGTAGAGATGTAGCAATACCATGTAAACTTTTATCTATTCTTCTTGTACTCTTCCAGATATTTATTGGCCTCATTAAGCAGTTGCGTGAGCTTCTTTATGTGTTGTTTGTTAAAAACGTTCAGTAATAACCAGCAAAGCCCCTACAGGTATTGATCTGTAAAGGCTTGCTAAATTGTTATTTACGACTGTAGTACTGGTTTTATGTTTATTGGACTTTGATACAACCATCTTTTATTGAAACTTTTGCACCGTCTTTTACAGTAATTTTTCCGCATGATGTTTGAATAACACATGTTGATGCACCACCCTGAATAGTTACAGTTGCTGTGCGGCTGCTGCCAAATTCAACAGTTGTGGTTGAACCTCCAATTGTTACATCCATTGTGTAAGTTTTTGAATCACTGTTCTCATACCTGATAGATACGGATGCCTGAATCATTGTGGCAAATAAAACGATTGCCGAAATGGTTAAAAATAATTTCTTCTTCATATTTCTCTAGTTTTATTATACAGCGCAAATATAAATTCATTAAATGATAAATTAAGAGACAATTTACGCTTTTATTTAGTTATACACGCAAAATGGTAGACATATACCATACAATATTTAAAGAAATATTATTTTGTGTCTGCAAGAAAACGACTGCTTTTTTTGATTTACGATTAACGAATGAAGATTTCAGAAGTTTCCATCCTTCATAATTCTAAAATCGTTAATCCTTGTTAGTAAATCAGATTTAAAAAACTACTATAGCACCTACTTAATTTCAAAAAAAAACCTTTGGGGTGAGCCGACCCCAAAGGCAATAAGGATAGTAGTTGAAAACTTACCTTAACGGTTTATCCAAATACTCTCGCCATCTTCCCAGTCTTTATATTCGTTAGTGTAGTAGAGGTAACCTGAGCTGGCTGGAGCCTGGTAATCACCAGGAATTTCAGCTTTCAGGTCAAAATTGAGTTCGTGCATTTCGGAAGGCTTCATTTGTGTGTAATAAATCACCAGGTAATTTTTAACCACTTCATAAAAGTCTACCAAATGCTTGTCTGTTATTTCTTTAAGTTGCCAGGGCTGCAGACTCAGGCCCGAAGGTATTCCAACAATTGCAACTGTCATAGGTAATCCTTCTGAGGTTTTATTTGCGATTTTTACATTCAATCTTACAGTTTCGCCCACTTTTGTGGCTCTTGTTGAAAGCGAAGTTTTCAGATCAACCTTGCATTCATTGCTCGCGGAGGGCGTAACTGCATTCCAGGTAGCATCGAAAGAAAATGGCAATGGAGTCTTAGTGTCGGGATATCGTATTTCAACTTTGTTTTCACCATTTCTCAGGAACGGTTCGAGATGTTCGATTGAAATTTTTCCTTTGGTATCTTTTTCATATTTATAGTCTGAAGCCACAACGCCATTAATAACAATTTCGATTTTCCCCGCACTTGAGGTTTGTCTGGTGAGGCTTGCATATTGCTTTATTGCTTTGAGGGCTAGAATGGTAGCCTGTGTTGAACCAAACCCACCGCACGACCTGGCACCCAACAGATAGTTCAAAGTACTGCTAATCAAAGACCATTCGGCCTGTGGTGCTTTCATTAAGGCTAAGGCGTACAGTGAAGCTGTTTCAACCTGTAGCGATTTGCCATAAGAATTCGTTACGGAATGATCAATTTTTATGGTTTCCCAGGATTTGCCTCTAAGCTTTTCCCCGATCTTTCCAAGCAATGCATTACCATCATCATTTTTCTTGAAGTTAAATGCAGTATTTGCCAAAAGCGCCATGCGATAAGGATCGAGGCTTTCAAGAGCTTCGTTCAGCGCGGTTTTGTATTCTTTGTCTATCTGATCAACTCCTGCCTGGGAAAGTGCATAAACAATATAAGCATTAGCAACGGCATCGTTGGCCCATGAATGTAAAGCATATGCGCTATTTTTGAAGCCGCCCTGACCATCGCGATGTTTCAATATCCAATCCAATGTACGCTTAAGCATTTGTTTATCAACGCCATCATACACCTCCTTCATATCGGTAAATTCCATAACTCCGTATGCAGTAAGTCCCCCATGAGCGGGCGCATGACCAAACCATTCAAACCCATTTTCGCTTGTCTCAAAGCTGATCAGCCGCTTATATCCTGTGCGTATAAAAGCGGAAGCCTGATCCATAGCCTTCTGATCCCTGCTTTCCGTTTCTTTGAGGTATTGCAATACCATTACATTAGGGTAAGTACTGGACGATGTTTGCTCGAAGCAGCCGTAAGGTTCATGAAGGATGGATTCGATACCGGACATCATATCGGACACCACATCCGGATATGCGGTGAAAGCAGCCTTAAGAGATCCAGCCACAGCTTTATTGATGGTGAATGAAAATTGCTTTTCAGATTCTTTCCCGGAGACTGAGAATACTGTTGGGAATCCTTTCGGCTGCACCTCTATTGCCTGTAAAAAAGCATCTTTAAATTTGTTTCCTTTAAAAGATACTTTTATGGAATCCTTACCAGAAATACTTTTTACAAAAAACGGAATCCAAAGTGTTTGTGAGGATTCAGCATCTATTTTAATCGATTCCGGAACTGTTCCTGTTGCAAGCAAACATTGTGGTAGATGGATATCGAGCTTTCCGGAAATTGGTTTAGAGGTATTATTCCTGATAAACAAAGGCATATTTACAGTGTCTCCAAAAGCTAGGAATGCCGGAAATTTAACAGCCATGCTAAAAGGTAACTGAGTGTAGTACTTTTTCTCTTCGCGACCAACATAACCGTTCCTGCCGATACCTTCGGCAACTGCCCTGAAAGTGGTTATTTCATCCGAATTGTAAAACTCTACCGCTGCCTGACCGGCATTATTGGTATTGATATTTGGATTCCAGTAGATGGTGGATCTGAAATCCTCACGTATCTCGGGTGTTACCTCGTCATCATAAACCGGATAATAAAATTCTTTGGTCACGGATAATTGCCTGGGTGTAATTAATAACCCGGCATATTTTGGGGTGAAAGATTTTTTTATTGTTTTGTTTGACCTCCAGTGACCATTGGTAGTAATGACGACTACGCCATTGGCAGCCCTTGAACCATAAATAGAGGTAGCACTGGCATCCTTTAAAATCTCAACACTTGCTATGTTCTGAAGCATAGCATCCTGTAATGGAGAGGAATAACCTGCAATATTGGGATCAAAAACTACTCCATCAATTACATAAAGCGGATTATTATTATTTGAAATACTCTGTGCGCCTCTTATTCTTAGTTGAGTAGATGATCCGGGCATCGCATTTGAGTTGATAACATCCACTCCAGCGGCCCTTCCCTGTAAAGCATTATTAATATTTTGTATGGGTAACATCTCTACTCCTCTAACAGACATTATTGCGCCGGTAATATCACTTTTTTTAATAGTTCCATATCCTACCACAACTACTTCTTCGAGTTTTTTTACATCCTCTCCCATCACAACTTCATTCCCTACCTGAACAAGATTATTCTCAGATATAACCTGAAGTTTATTTTTGTTATTGCCGGGCTGCGTTGCTTGCACTTTTATAAGTTCGGGTATGAGGCTATGTTGTTGCATTGGCGATATTGAATTACCTCCGGTTACCTGATTTATTTGTTCAGCTTCAATGCCCAGATTCATAGGAGTTATCTTATCGGCACAAGCTAATAACTGGAGAGGAGAAGATGCATCGGCATCAAGAAATTTAAATCTGCCATCAGCGCCTGTATTGACCTTTAAAGTCCGCTTTCGATTTTGAAGTTCCATAATAATAACTTCGGCTTTAACGGGTAGACCTGTTTTCTTATTCACAACTCGTCCGCATACATAACCTATTTTCTCTGCAAAAAATGAAGTTTTACAGTTCATTTTCAACACATCATCCCATAGATATCTACGCCAGCCTTGCGTTAACAGGAGATAATCCAGCGCTTGTTCAGCTTTGGGCTCATCAGGCTTGAAATAGAAATCAGGCTCTTCAATTTTCCCTTTCAGGTCGGCTCCGGCAAGTAACCACGATGAAATGTTGTGTTGCTTATCATCCGCAAACGTGTACAACTGATCGTTAACTACCGATAGTGAGAGATTGGCCGCAACAGGAATACTATCACCATCGAAGGTTCTAATTCGCATTTTAACTTTTTCACGTGGTGCATATTTTTCCTTATCAAATTGCATGGTTATCCTGAGCCTCTTATTGTAATTAAAAAATACCAAACGTTCGCAACGGGGAATTTCATTAAAATCGAACAGGGTAACAACTCCAATACCTGCAGGAAACTTATCTGCAGAGAAACTTAGTTCGTTCATACCCACTTCAGCATTCACCGATTTTGAGAAATACACTGTATTACCGGCCTGAACGACCAGATGAACCAATTCAGCCAAAGGAGAATAATAGGAAACCTTATAAATATTATTGGATGTTTTATTGATTTTTAACGTGTAACCTTTTTCAACGGCTTCAGGAAGTTCACATGGTTTGGAAACACCAGGTTTCGTAATCATTGCATAATAATGTTTCCCTGGTTTTGGGGTGAATTCAAATACTCCCATGCCCAGTTTATAGCTGGCAAAATCAATTATTTTGTTCAGGGTTTCGTCGAATATATACCCCTGAACATCCGCAGGTTTGCCAAACTCATTCAGGGCTTTGAACGCAGCACGGCATTGGACTCCAGCCACCATGTATCCTCCTTCAGGGAAAAATTGCAAATCAACTTTATTGAGTACAATTGGAATGGAGCGTGAAATAGCTTCAACGGATCCTTCATGAACTATTTTCACATTAACCAATCCATCATTGGTAACCAGGTTTTTAGGAAGGAGAAATGAAATTCTGGTCTTTCCTTTATCATCGCTGATAAAATCAAATGATTGGTATTTTGTACCTCCAAGAGATACATCAACCTTAAGACTCCTGAATGACAAGGGAATGTTTTCAAGCGTCTCTACTTTCAGGTCTGCCTTGACGGTATCGCCAGGACCATAGCTTTTCTTCTCATAATCGAACTTGGTAAGCAAGCGTGGATAAACAATTTGCTGGACCTGAATTTCTTTTTCAAAGATATAATCATTACCAAAATTCCGCATCCAATTCGTATAAGCTTTCACTTTATAGATTCCCCCGGGTGCGGACTCTCCGATTGCAAAATTACCAAAACAAATCCCCTGAATAACTTGCAGACTGAGTTTTTGCTCGGAATTCCCCTGAGGATTGATCAGCTCCACATAAAGCACATCACTGTTTTTACAGGATTTATTAGTGAGTCCATCCGTTAAATATGCTTTAAACCAAATATTGTCACCAGGTTTATAAAATGGTTTATCGATGTGCAGGTATACCTTCTCCCAAGGTTTTTTATCAAAATAATTGGACAACAAACCTTTGAGATGAGCTGTAAATGAATCTCCATTATCTGTTAACCGGCTAAATCCCAGAACTCCCAGAATTAGTACTGTCAGTGCTATGATCACTGAATATCTTTTTGCTTTCATGACTTTTGGATTTAATTGTTTTACTTAATAGATGAATCCCGGAATGAATACCCCTAAAGCGAAATCTTTATTGCCAATCCATAACTTGTAAGATTGGGCATATTAAACATGTCGAGTCCATGGGTATTGTATTGACCCCACATTGTTGTCTGCGGGTCAACACCTGAGTACTTTGTAATGAGTAAAGGATTTTTTACGAACAAGGAAAATTCAGCAGAAATTTTTTGGCGTTTTGAAAGCGTATACTTTATACATATTTCTTTAATACGAAACCATGTGGCATCCTGAATAGCCTCTTCAGCAACACCGGCTACACCATATCTAACATAACGATTGGAGGTAATGTCATTATCCGGATTATAGAAATCGACAGGAACGGTATTGAGCGTTCCATCCTCCGTAACTCCCGGATAAACATATCCTTTAACATTTCGACCCTCAGCTGTTTTTGAGGCCATACCCAGGTAGGACAATACATTTTCGGTGCCGTTCCAAACTTTACCTCCCTTGCTGAATTCAAAAAGACAGCTGAACGCAAAATTTTTGTGTTCTATAATCAGCTCCGTACCAATTCTGTAATCAGGATTAGGATTGCCCAATACTTTTAGCTTACTATCTACCAGGGGATAGCCCTCGCTGCCTATCATCAGTTCTCCATTACTACTTCTTTGATAAGCAGTTCCAACTATAACCCCATAAGGTTCACCTTCTATCAGACTTGTATGTACATCAGAGAATCCGCCCAAAGGAATTTCTGTTTGTCCATTTTGCAAATGGGTTACCTGGGTGTTGTTTTTACTAAAAAAAACATTGAGTTTAAATAACCATCTATAGCTCAAATTATGCTGAAAACAAATATTGGCATCGACACCACTGGTTCTGGTATCAGCGAGATTTCGCAGGACGATTGTGCTGTTTTCAGCTACCGGAAGTATGGCATCGGTTGTATTGTTTTGGTAATAATCGAAACTACCTGAAACTCTATTCGAAAACAGGCCAAAATCCAAACCAATTCCTTTTTTGAGCTCCTTTGCCGGATTTAATGAAAAGTGAGATACAACTTCATTACTAAAATATGACTGCATAAACTGATTTGCTGTGTATGACTGATAATTATAACGCCCCAACGAAAAGACAACTGGCACATCGGTGTAATTTTTACTAAAACTTCCTCTGAGCTTAAGCGAACTGACAACCCTCCAGCGATTTCTAAATAACTCATTAAAATTTATTGCAGCGGCGGCATATGGGTTATAGTACAACTTATGTTTTACAAAGGAACTATTTTGAGAAAATCCATTCACCACCCTAAGTATAAAAGCGTCCTGGTATCGAAAATTGAGGGTATGACTCACATAAGTTTCGAAACGGGAGTAAGAATCTTCCAACACGTCAGCACTCTCAATGTTTGAATAGGTATCCTTTCTCTCAAGCAACCGTTTGGAATTTCTGTAATCAAAACCTATACTGTTGCTAAGGTTGATTTTGCTGCGATAATCATAGAACGCATAGGATAATTCCGCCAGGGTATGATAAGACTTAAGCTTATCCGTTCGGTCTGTTAAACGGTGAATAGACACTCCCTCCGTTAATTGAGGATATCCAAATTTATCATTAGATGACTGGCTCTCAAAACCAGGCTGAAATTTGAATTCCAGATTTCTCAGGGGAACAATACTAATTTCCAGTGAATTATTAATATCTGTATACTTCGCCTTATCCGGCAGGCTATTTGACAACCAATATGGATTATTACTATTACCCGATGAGGCGCTGCGCTGATTTGAGGTATTCAACAAATAAGCACTTGGCGTTTTAACTGCTTTCCGGTGATTATACCCATTTGCATTATCGAAAGTGACAGGTGTAGTTAAAACCGAAGCCATGAGGAGATTTTTGGAAGGATTATCATTCATGAGCGTATTTTTGTTGCCCGAATAAGTCAGGTTATATCCTAATTTGATGTGACGCCACATCCTTTTCAATTTAATAGTTGCTGAATTATTGGACTTCCGGGCGTTCGGAATAATCCCGTTAGTTATTTCGTTAATAAACATGCATGAGTAATCTCTTTTTTCATCACGCTGCTCTATTTTTAAAGAATTAAAATAAGAAGTCCCGTTTCTCAAAAACTGATAAGGATTGTAGCTTTTGGCATGCCTGCCATTTCCGGTTCCCAAAGCAACGAGCTGTCCATTTTTATCATAATTGTAGACAGACCCATCGAATTCAAGATTTTTAATGTTGGGGCCCCAACTGAAAGTCTCTCCGGTTTCGGGGCCCCTCCATTGCACAACACCTCCCACAGCCCTCCCCTGCGCATAATCGTCTTGTAATTCAGGAAGTTTATTCGGCATCTCAATAGTTGCCGACGAAAAATATGTAATCATGGGAATATGAATATACCTGTCCGGCTTAATGGATATTTTTGCCACATGATCATTAATATTGATGTTATTAATGTGAGATGGGTCATTGTTACTATCCCACCAATAATTATTGTACCCAATAATTTGAAAAGAAGGTGATTTCTCTGTAAACGTCGCGGTACCTTCTTCACTGGAAATAGTGTCACAGTAAACTTCTTGTTCAGGTATTGGTATTGGGGAATAACTGCTTTGCATTCTAGGTGCTTTGGGGCTTACCCCATTATTCATCGTTTCACTTGACTCAGTTGAATTATTCAGTGTTACAGTCACCCTCATGGTTGAGTATCCGACAAAGTTGTATATCAATATTGAACCCAATGGTACTTTAATCTTATAATAACCATTCACATCAGCAACCGTTCCAATGGTGGAGCCTTCAATCTGAATGGTAACTCCGGGCATAGGGATTCCTGATCTGTCTTTTAATATTCCACTTACAATTCTTTCTTCCTGACCAAATAAGTAAAGACTGGCAAGTAGAAATATAATCGTTAGAATCAATTTGCGGTGTTTAATTTTGCTTAAGGCTGATGGACTAAATTGCTTTTCTTCAGCAATACTAAAGATTGGAAAATGCAAGCGTTTCATGATCATAAGGATTTGGTTTCAACATAAAGATGAATCCCAAAACCTTTACCCCCAAAATTGATTTGCAATTTTTGTTATTCGTTTGAATTGAAATATTTAATAAATTGCATCCTTTTTTATCAAGAATTTATTTATGAGCGAACGTAAATTGCACTTTGAGACCTTGCAGTTGCATGCAGGACAACAGCCCGACCCAACTACCAATTCCAGGGCAGTCCCTATCTACCAAACTACGTCATATGTTTTTAACAATGCGGAGCATGGCGCTAACCTCTTTGCCTTAAAAGAAATGGGCAACATTTACACCAGGCTCATGAACCCTACCAATGATGTTTTCGAGAAACGCGTTGCCGCACTAGAAGGAGGCATCGCTGCATTGGCAACATCTTCGGGACAGGCTGCGCAGTTTATAGCTTTAAATAATATTTTACAGGCAGGCGACAACTTTGTTACCACCTCATTTCTATATGGAGGAACTTATAACCAGTTCAAAGTAGCCTTCAAGCGCCTGGGCATTGATGCCCGCTTTGCAGACGGAGACAAAGTGGAAAGCTTTGAAAAGCTAATCGACAAAAATACCAAGGCTCTATATTTGGAAACCATTGGAAATCCTGAATTTAACGTTCCTGACTTTGATGCGTTTGCTGCTTTGGCTAAAAAACATGATCTCCCGCTTATGGTAGATAATACCTTTGGAGCGGCAGGTTATATTTGCAAACCACTTGAACATGGCGCCAGCATTGTAACCCACTCTGCCACCAAATGGATTGGTGGTCATGGCACAAGTCTTGGCGGTGTTATTGTAGATGGAGGCAATTACAACTGGGGCAATGGAAAATTCCCGCAGTTTTCCGAACCTTCCGAAGGCTATCATGGCTTGAAATTCTGGGAAGTATTTGGTGCTGGCAGTCCCTTTGGCAACATTGCTTATATCATGAGAGCAAGGGTAGAAGGTTTACGTGATTTTGGCCCTACCATCAGTCCATTTAATTCATTCTTATTGCTTCAGGGGCTGGAGACATTGTCGCTCAGAGTTCAGCGCACGGTTGATAATGCTCTGGAAATGGCCCATTGGTTAGAAAATCACCCGATGGTTGAGAATGTAAATTACCCGGGGCTGGAAAGCAGCAAATACAACAAACTGGCTAAAAAATATTTGGAAAATGGCTTCGGCGGCGTATTATCATTTAGGGTTAAGGCTGGTAAGGAAAAGGCTGCGGCTTTGATTGCAAACCTCAAACTGATAAGTCATCTGGCAAATATTGGAGATGCAAAAACATTAATAATACATCCTGCAACCACCACACATCAGCAACTAAGCGATGAAGAACAACTCGCAAGTGGTGTTTTTCCTAATCTTTTAAGATTATCTGTGGGTATTGAACATATTGATGATATCAAATATGATCTGGAACAGGCATTTAAGGCTATTGGTTAATGATAGAATGAGTAATAAATCCCGTTAGGGATGAAATGTTGGTAGAATGTGGAAAATGCGTTAGTTGTTTGTTTCGTCCCAGCCGGGACGAAAGATGAATTATACAATCCAGTTTTCTACCTACATTTTGTGCCTACTGGCACAGCATCTATTTTCTCATCGTATTCAACATAATCAAAAACGTATCTTTTATTTACATCTTAATTCGCCCTATTTATCAATTAAATTCTTCTTCAATTCATCAGCCTCACGTCCATGGGTATGCCTTTCTTTTCATCGCGCACGAGGGTTAATGCTTCTGAAGGGCACTGGCTTGTACAAGCCCCACAACCCATGCATTTTTCCCAGCTTATTTCGATGGAATCTTTCATTGAGAGAGCGTCAAACGGACATATCTCAACACAGTTTCCGCAAGTAGTGCATCGTTGTTCATCAATTTGAATCACATACCCGGAAGAAGCCATCATTGGACTGCCATATTTCATCATAGACTCAATACCTGCACAACAGCATTTACAGCAATTACATATAACGTAAAAACGACCCAGACATGCATCTTTAAACCAAGCAGAATGCATATGTCCACGTTTGTGTTCAGCTTGCAAAAGCTCTATTGCTTCAGCCTGTGTAAGACGCTTGCTGGTTTTTGGATGATGTTCAAGGATGAAATCCACAAATGGCTGGCCAATAATCATACAAACCTGCGTAGGTTCGCAATGATCCTTCCGAGACATCCTGCATGAACAGTCGTAAGCCACCACATCAGGAGGTCCTTTTAAAACAAGGTCACGAACCATTGGATAAGGTATAATCTGTTCCAGGTCGTGGTGCTCAATATCATGATCATGCATTATGATTGCTTCAGCTTGCTCATGGGTAAGAACCTTACCGTGATAGTGATCGCGCAGCCATTTATGCCCTTTGATACCAAGCCGCGGTTGAATATGATATCTTAAAGTATGTATATACCAATTGGTCCATCGCCCATAAACATACATGTGGATTCCATTAACACCAAATATGCTGCGCCAACCCCAAGTCATCATTCCCTTCCATGTAGAAGGATGGATTTTTCCACGATCGCCAATTAACCAAATGGCCAGAATAGGAATAAGCACCATGGATACAAGGATAATCAAAACAATCAACGCGAACTTAATCATATAGTTACATTTAGTAAGTTTTGTAATGTTAATAAAAATTCCAAAAAAATAAAACAATGACTTGATTTAAATCAGGTAAGCTGGTGAGATACATCACCCCTGTTTTAGTAAATGAAGCAGAAAAGATAATTATATTTGATAAAATATTTTTATCTAACATTAATGAAAACTATCCTATTAATAAGCTGTTTGATTGTTTCAGGAACAATCATCGCTACAGGCCAAAACTACCTAGGTTTGAGTCAAACCAAAATCATTAAGAAATATGGTGATCCGGATATTAAAGGAGTGAATTTTGTTGTGTATTTTGACCAGGCAGAAGAAGGAACCAACACCTATTTCTTTGACGATACCAATAAATGCAATGCGTTTGTGATAAGCCGTGGTGCTAATTATCTGGATGATTATAAAAAGCTTTTGCGCAGGACTTTCATCATAACAACTGAAAACAACTATGTAACCATAAACCGCGATACTAACTTTAAGGCTGAGCTTACCAACTCACCCGATCAATTTCACATTCGAATTACATACCTGAAAGAGAACCCTGACTTTACAGAAAATTTTGTTAGTAACCAATAATCAGATACTTATATGGACTTCTAAAAGCTTTGCATCTTCGAAATGCAAAGCTTTTTTTGGTTCGGCGGAGGTTCCACCTATAGCCGTCAAGCTAAGCTGAGTAATACATGGCAAAGCCCTGTAAGGGCGACATATACTAGCCCAGGGCGCTGCCCTGGGTTAATGTACATATAGGTATTTCGCGCCGTAGATGACTTTACGCAAAAGGTAAATCTTTTTTTCGGCGCTGAGGTTCATTGCTCTTAATAGGAGGTCTTTTTTTTTCTGAGCCAAAAATAATTCAAAGCTTCGATTAATTGGTTACCGTGGCTCAAATAAAACTGCGTTTTTCTTACCCAGGGCGATGCCCTGGGCTAATATATTCTGCCCTTTCAGGGCTAAAACACAGCCGTCTAATTTTGCTTGACGGCTGTCCAAAAATTCAAATAAGGTTTTTTAAAATTCAATTTAAATATTCTACCTGATTGAGATTTCACGTAATTCTATGATCTAAAAAAATCACTCTAAACTAACATAATTGTCTTTTACAAAAACCAATTATGCGTTGCCGCCCCTATTTCACATACCTGAATAGTATCGTAAAAGCAATCACAATAATCCCTCCAATGGATAAACACGAAGCAAAAACAAACAACCAAATACCTTTGCCTTCCATTTTTATTTTTCCAAGGGCATTTTCAAACACTTCCAGCAAAATAGCCATGGAAATAAGACTAAACAGTAAAATAGGATCGAGAAACGTTTTGTCCTTAAGCTTTAAAATGAGCTCTGCAACCAAAATAACAAGCACGGCAAGGCGGCCAGCACTCCATTGGCGGATAAAATCGAGAAGTTTGTCGAAACTGATGTTCATGG
>WSSedL1CaDRAFT_10001243_pt1 | contig 15456 bp, 18 predicted proteins | sample WetSurSL1Cattail_FD_9464 | JGI IMG/M metagenome (IMG submission 9464)
ATGTCGGCCACCGAACGCTCGGAAGCCATCGTGTTCTATTTCATGAGCGCCTGCGCCATCGCCGGACTGATCGTGATGGCGTTCGATCATGTGGCGCTGAGCTGGATGCAAATCTTCTGGCTGGTCAGTTGCGGCCTGTTCGGCGGTGTGGGCCAGGTTTTGATGACCTATTGCTATCGCTACGGCGAACCCTCGCTGCTGGCGCCGTTCGATTACACCGCGATGGTGTGGGCGATGCTGCTTGGCTGGTTCGTGCTCGGCGAACATCCCGAAGCGATGGTGCTCCTCGGCGCCGCCGTGGTGATCGCCTCCGGCCTGCTGATCGCCTGGCGCGAATACCGCCACAAGGTCGAGATGCCGATGGAGCCGTTGACATAAGTTATTTTCACGCGGGGGCGAAGCCGTCGGATCCATTTTTGAGTCAGACTTTCAGAAAACATTCTTGCACCGAGATGTAACAGCGCTTATACATTTTCAAATGGCCAGATCTCCGACCCTTGGAACCCTCCTTCGCCACCTGATCGAATGCCTGGACGGTGCTGTAGAAGAGGCTTACCTGCGTACGGGTATCGACTACAAACCGCGCTACACACCGATTGTACGAGCCCTGCAGACGCTGGGACCGGCGTCCATCCGCACCATCTCGCAGCATGCGGGGATCACCCATTCGGCAGCCAGCCAGACCGTTACCGATATGTCGAAACGCAAGCTGCTGATGATCACATCCGGCGACGACGCACGCGAGCGCATCATTTCTCTCAGCCCCGCCGCAGAAGCGATACTGCCGCTGGTGAAGCAGCAATGGGAGATTACCGAGGCCGCCGCACGCACTCTTGATGCCGAGTTGGGTCTATCCCTGCCGGACGTCTTGAAAAACACCTTGAAGCTGCTCGCCGAGCATTCTTTTTCCGACCGCATCGCAGCCGAGCGCAAAAAACGAGAAACACCCGTGGAGAAGTCCAAACGATGAAATTGTCATATGCGTTTGCGCTCTTGGCCGCACTGGCCAGCCCTGCTTTGGCTGCCAATGCCGAAAAACCGTCGGATCACTTGGCCGAAGTCGCCGCGATTCGTACCGTCGTCGAAAAGAGCTATATCTTCCCCGAGAAGCGCGCGGCGATCACGGACAAGCTACAGACAGCTCTGCAAACTGGGCGCTACCACAACACCACCCCGGCGGTATTCAGCGAAAGGGTGACAGAAGATGTCCGCGCGGCCAGCGGCGACCATCATCTCTACCTTTTCTATGATCGAGAACAGTCCAACGTCCTTGCGCAAGATGCGAAAGCCGAGAAGACGGAAAATACCGATGCTTATGAGCGCCGCCACGCCACGAGCAATCATCACGGCCTGACCGAGTTGCGTATTCTACCTGGCAACCTTCGCTATCTGAAGATCGCGAGCTTTGAGTGGATCGACGATGAAACCGGCGGCATTTATGACGACGCTATGCGTTTCCTGAAAGATGGTGATGGACTAATCATCGATTTGCGCGGCAATCCAGGCGGCTCGCATGCGGCGGTGCGCTATCTGGTCAGCCATTTCATGAAAGCCGATCTGCCACTCTACACCTTCTTCGAAGCCGGGAAGGCTCCGGTGCAGTCGCGCACATTATCTTATCTNCCGGCCGGACGACTGATCGGCAAGCCGCTCGCCGTTCTCATCGACGGCAATGTCGGCTCGGCAGGCGAGGATTTCGCTTACCAAGTGCAGCAATACAAGCTGGGAGTATTGATCGGCAACAAGACTGTGGGTGCTGCCAACAACAACAAATATGTGCCAATTCCCGGCGGTTATGTCTTCAGCATTTCCTTCGGGCGCCCCGTTCATCCGGTGAGTAACAGCAATTGGGAAGGTGTTGGAATCGCGCCAGATATTGAAAGCGATCCGCTGCTCGCGCTCGATGTGGCGCAAATTCACCTCCTCGACCGGTTGAGCCAAACAGCATCCGTGACCAAAGAAAACCGAGCGGACTATGCCTGGGTCCGGGTGGCGGTGAACGCGCGCTTGCATCCCGTCGTGCTGCCGATGGGAACACTTCAATCTTGGACGGGACAATATGGTCCGATTGCGATTACCGCGACGGACGGCTCGCTTGTGATGACGCGGGCCGACCGGCCAGCGCGCCGTCTGACGCCACTCGCCCCCGACGGCCTCTTCGCGATTGAGGGCAATGACATGCTGCGCGTTCGGTTTCTGGCGCACGGCCTCCAAACCTTGTGGCAGGACGATCCCGAGCCTCGCAACTACGACAAGACAAGTCACTGAATTTCACGACGACAATTCCGCTGAAGCACGAAGTCATTCGAGGTTTGGGCTGCTGTAAGGCGCTTGCAAAAAGCACTTTTGGCGCAACTCAGACCTAATTTGTTGGGTTGGTATGTCCGCTTCGGCGGCGCGAACGAACGTTTTTGCATCCGGGGCGAGGGAACGGCTACTCTGCTTCTGCTTCGCACCCGGGGTCGCCGATGTTCTATCTTCTCCTCAAAGCCTCCCTCTCCGGCGTCATCGTGGCGGCGGTGTCGGAGGTGGCCAAGCGTTATCCTGGCTTCGGCGGGTTGATCGCGTCGCTGCCTCTGGTGTCGGTGCTAGGCATGATGTGGCTGTGGCACGACACCCACGATCCGGCCCGCATGGCCGCGCACGTTTCCGGCACGCTGTGGTTCATCGCGCCTTCGCTGCCGATGTTCGTTTTGATCCCGGTTCTTTTGAAGCGCGGCGTGGCGTTCTGGTCGGCGCTAGCGGCGGGATGTGTGCTGACGATGGTGCTCTATGCCGCGATGATCTGGGCGGCGCCAAAATTCGGGATCAGATTGTAAGGCGCACACACCTTTGACAACGCCGTCCTTCTCACGTTGCGCGTACACCTATGGATGATTGCGCTAACACGTATTTTATGGGGTTTCTTGCTGGTTATTCATGGTGTCGCACGTTGAAATGACGCGTTTCAGTACCTACCTTTCGGGTATGACAACGTTCCTTCGTAAAGCCGCGCATCGCGCCGGACGCCTGACCAAAGGCAATTGAGCCCGGACGCGCATTCCTGCCGCGTCCGGGTAGAGCCCGCGAAATCACCACAACAGGACCAGCGCCACCGCCGTTAAGGCGTGAGCACGCGCGCGTCCAAAAGGAGGCGTTCGTTGAAAACAATCGCCACTCTGCCGCCATTTTCACCACCCGACAGCGAACATGAACGCGCCAGGATCGTCGCGCGCACGCCGCGGCGTAGCGGTCTCGGCGCCGTCGATATTGGCGAAGCGGTGGTCTATCACGACCAGAATACCGGACGGACCCGACGGGTGCGCGTGGTGCCGCTGCGTGACGTCGATCCCGAACGCGGCCGGATTTCGCTTCAGTCGCCGGTCGGTGCAGCGCTCTTGGGCCTCAGCGTCGGCCAGACCGCGGAATGGGAGGACCGGCGAGGCAACCGCCGCACCTTGCGCGTGCTACGCATCGAGGAAGACATCGAATCGGTGGGATATCTCGACGTGTAGGAGATCAGCGCCTGCTCACACCACTTCCCCCACACCCACCACATAGTTCTTGCCGCGGCGCTCGGCGCATTTGGGGCAGGTGGTGTAATAGAAAAACAGGCGGCCCATCCGGTGGCCCATCAGCGCGATGTCTTCGCGCATCTCGTTCACCCAGATATAGGCGTCGCGATAGGGACCTTCGAACACCCGCGTAACGAAGTCGCCGGTGAGTCTGACGTTGTGAAGGCCTGGCACCTCTTTGGTGACGGCGAAATAGTGCTCGCCACGCCATTTGGATTCGTCGTTGGAGAGGATGGCAAACTGGCCATCCTCGGCGCCGGCCGCCTTGATCGCTTCCCAGGTGTCGAAAAACGCCGCACTCATATTGAGCGGAATGTGGAACAGGCTGCGGGTGCGAAAATGCACGAAAAGCTTGTCGCGGAAATGCAGGTCGAGTTGGTCCCACGCCTTGGGATCGAACGCCGGGCAGCAGCAGCCGGGCTCGAGCAAGTCAAGGTTCGTATAAGGAAGAAAATTGGTGTTCAAGCGTTTGCCCCCCGGCGACGAATCTTCTTGTGAGTGTATCGTGCGCGTCCGCCGTCAGCACGCCCTATCTGCATGGGCGTCGAGTTCGGCAACGAAGGCTTCGCCGAAATAGTAGACAAGTTCGTCGCGGGCGCCTTGATACAGCGTTGGGCCGCTTCCGGCACAGGCCAGCGTGCCGTCGAGGGTTTCGGGCGAGGGCACCAAAGCGCCGAATTCGAAGGTAACGGGAAACAGCGTCGAGACCAGCGGTTTGTAGCGGTGGTAATCGAGGCCCTGCTGCAGGCACCAAGCGTGGATGCGGCAGCCGCGGCCACCGCGGTCGGCGAAAACGCATTTGCCGTCGCGGGTCTGGGTGCGGCCGTAAGTGCCGGAGGGAAATTCGGCATCGGCGCTGCGTTCGGCGGTGAACCAATCGCTTTGCGGCACACCGACGAAGGCTGCGAAGTCTGCCCCCAAACCGCGCAAGGCATCGATGTTAGCCGTGTCGATGTCGACGCCATAGGAACAGCATTGGTCAGCGCAGAAGCTGCAATCCATGCAGGCGGCGAAATAGCGAAGGGTGAAGAGGCGCGGGTCAATGCGGTCGATCACCGGGGCGCCGAACACGCTGGCGTAAGCACGGCTGAGCGCGATCATCGCACGGCTTCCTGAACGATACCTTCCATGAGATCGGCGTAAGAGAGCCCCGCTTCCGCTGCGGCGACGGAAAGGCCCGCATCCGGCGCGATGCCCGGATTGGGATTGATCTCGAGAATCGAGGGGTGGCCGTTCATGTCAACACGGAAATCGACCCGCGCGGTGCCGCGGCAAGCGAACATCTCCCAGCACTCGACGCATTGATAGCTGAGTTCGCGCGCCAAGGCGGGCTCGCGGTATTCGATGCCGAAGCGGCGCACCGTTTTGACGGATTCGAACGAGGCATCGTCCCATTTGGCGGTGTAGCCGACGATGCGCGGGCGTTCCACCGGCCAGCCGACGAACATCATCTCGGCCATCGGCAGCACATGCGGCGCTCCGTTCTGCTCGATGATGGCGATGTTGAATTCGCGCCCGTCGATATATTCCTCAGCGAACCAGCGGCCGCCGAAACGGGCCCGGCACGCCGCGGCGCGGGCTTCCACGTCAGGGGCAGTGACCACGGCGCCATCGTCGAGACCGAGCGAAGCGTCTTCGTCGGCGCATTTGACGATCCAACGCCCGGCGCCCAGCCCCTGCCATTCCGGCGGTTCGGCCCACAAGGGCGTCGGTAGACCCGCCTCGCGCAGCATCCTTTTGCTGCGCGGCTTGTCGCCGGTGAGGATCAGCGAGCGGGCACCGGCGCCGGTATAACGCACGCCGATTTCGTCCAGCATCTGCGGCGCCAGATAGGCGAGGCGCCCCTGCCCATCGATGCCTTCCACCAGATTAAAGACGACATCGGGGCGATGCGGCGCGATCGTCCGGCGCAAGGCTTCGCGATCCGCCACGAAAGTGGCAAGCGGCGCGCTGTGGCCACGCGACTGCAGCGCCTCGGAGATGGCGCGGGCGGCGATCAACGTGTCCTGGTCTTCCGGCGGCGCATTGGGCGGAACGTCGGAATGCAGAACGAGGATTTTCATGGTTTGAGGTCCGGGTGACGCCGGAAAAACGACGCCATGATGCGGGCGATGAGATCGTTGTAGGTGATGCCGGCGAAATTCGCGATCAGGCACAAATCGGAATGTTCGGGCCGCAGACCGGCCAGCGGATTGACTTCGATGAACTGGGGGGCGCCGGAAGCATCGCAACGCACGTCGATGCGCCCGCCATCGCGGCAGCGCAGCGCCCGCCAAGCCGCCAGCGCCACATTGCCCGAGGCCGCAGCGAATTCCGGCGGAGCGAGCGCGATCTCAAGCTTCACCTCCCAATGCTCCAGCTTGTTCTCGTAGCCGTAGCCGGCGCCGACGTAACCCGCCAGCGGCACGATCTCAGTGACGCCCAGCACCTCAGCCTCGGCGCCGGTGCCAGTGATGCCGACCGTGAACTCGCGCCCCGGCAGGAAGGTCTCCACCAGCACCGGCTGGGCGAAGCGCGCGAGCAGATCGGCGGCGGTGACTTGCAGCGCGGCGGCATCGCTGACCCGCGAATTGCGGTCGACGCCTTTGCCGGAGCCTTCGGCGACCGGTTTGAGGAACAGCGGATAAGGAAGATCGATACGGGCGGCGTCTTCCAGGGTTTCGATTACTGCGAAATCGGGCGTCGGCACGCCAGCGTCGCGCACGATCCGCTTGCACATGGCTTTGTCGAGACTGACCGCTAACGTCAGGGTGTCGGAGAAGACGTAAGGAATGTCGTAGGCTTCTAACAGCGCCGGCACTTGCGCCTCGCGCCCTACCCCTTTGACGCCTTCGCAAAAATTGAAAACGCCGTCCCAGCGCTCCCCGGCGACGAGGCGTTCGGCGAGGCGTTTCACCGTGCCGATGCGGACGGGCTCCAGCCCCATGGCGGCAAGCGCGGTGCAAATGGCGGCGATGGTGATCTCGCTGTCGAACTCGGCCGCGTCCTCCGCGCTCCAGCCTTGGGCGAGATAGTCGGATTTCAAATCATAGGTGACGCCGATACGCATTAATTACCACCCCTTGTGACCGGGGAATCGCATAGGCCGTCGCACCCTCTGTGTCATCGCCCGCAAATGCGGGCGACCTAGTTGGTGTTGCTCCACATTCGCCATGAAATTCCGGCCTTTCTTGAAACGACGGTACTTGCGTGACCTGGATGGCCCGCAGTTACGGGCCATGACACTCTCATCATATGCGATACTCCTCCCCTTGTGGCAGGTTACGCGCGGGGGGGCTCCACGCTTGCTTATTCTTTGTCTATGCCCAGCGTGCCACCGGGATCGGGGTAGCTGTAGATCTTGCCTTCGAAATTCCGCAGCAACAGATCGTTGCCGTTGCGGCCGACGATGCTGTCGGGGGCAATTTGGATTTTGCCGCCACCGCCAGGCGCGTCGATGGCAAAGATCGGCGTGGCGTAGCCGGTGGTGTGGCCGCGCAACGCCTTGATGATTTCCAGACCCTTCTCGACATCGCCACGGAAATGGGCCGAGCCCCGGATCGGGTCGCAGGCATAAAGGTAATAGGGCTTCACCCGGCAAGTGAGCAGACCCTGCATCAGCGGCACCATCACCGCCGGATCGTCATTGATGCCTTTGAGCAGCACCGTCTGCGAACCGAGCGGAATACCGGCGTCGGCCAGCCGGCCGGTCGACTCGCGCATTTCGTCGGTGAGTTCCTTGGGGTGGGTGACGTGCAGACTGATGAACAGCGGATGATGCTTCTTCAGCATCTTGGCGAAGTCTTTGGTGATCCGCTGCGGCAGCACGATCGGCATTTTGGTGCCGATGCGCAGGAATTCGATGTGTTTCATCGCCCGCAGCCGCGTCAGCAGCCAATCGAGCTTGTCGTCGCCGATGGTGAACGGATCACCGCCGGACAAAAGCACGTCGCGGACCTCGGTATGGACCTCCAAATAAGCCAGCGCCTGTTCCCATTGCTTCATGGCGAACTGGTACTCGCCACCCGGATTGCCGACGACGCGGGCCCGCGTGCAATAGCGGCAATAGGTCGAGCAGGTGCCGGTGGTGAGGAACAGGACCCGGTCGGGATAGCGATGGACGATGCCGGGCACGACGGTGTCGTGGTCTTCGCTTAAGGGATCATCGCCCTCGCCAGGGCTGAGGCGGTACTCGTCGCCGGTCATGATATGGGTGCGGCGCAAGGGTTCGGTGGGATCGTCGAGCCCCATCAGCGAGGCGTAATAGGGCGTAATGCCGACCGGCAGGGCGCCCTGGTGGCGCTCGGCAGCGTCGCGTTCATCGGCGGAGAGGGTGAAAATCCGGCTGAGTTCGGCGAGACCCCGGATGCGGGAACGCATCTGCCAGCGCCAGTCGTTCCATTCAGCGGTCGACGTGCCGGGGAAAAAGCGGCGGTAAAATGCGCGGGTCTGGGGATTGACGGGGAATCGCGGAATAGCCCGAGCGGGCTTGGTCTGAGGTGGCGTGTCCTTGAGGGAGGATGCCGGTCGCTCTTGGACGGGCTGTAGCGGAGGTTTGAGGTCACGCCCCCGCAGTGCTTGGAGACTCATCGTCGTCTCATGACGCTCCGAACCGCTGCCATCAGTGCAAGAGCCACAACGACTCCTCATCGCCCGAGGCAACGAACGCGGCGATCATTAGTACGTTGCTCGCGCCCGTCAAGTGAAAGCGAAGGAAGAGTGCAAGAGAGATGGGGACGACGAGAGGCACCAAGCACCACGCCATGTCATTCCCGGCCGAGCAAGCGCCGCGCCGCGAGGGGAAGGGAACCCAGGTCGCGACGTTGGTTCGCCCGCGCAAATGAGCCGTGCCAAATCCCTACTATCGGATGGGTCTCCAACACCTGGATGCCCTTCCCTCACGCGCGCTGCGCGTGGTGCGCGCCGGGGATGACAGATTTTGGACGTACCAAAAAGCCTGTGAACAAAGGATTTCCCGCTCACTCGGCCGGGGGAGCGGGGGTTTCGGTCAGCGGGGCGACGCGCCAGACCCGGATCAGCACCTTGCGGCCGTTGGAGTAGTTGAGGCCGTCGACCGACCCGAGTTCCACCGCCTCAATCTCCTTCTCCTTGAGCCGCGCCATGAAGGCGGCCTGTTCGCGCTCCTCGATCACCGCAAGCCCCCCCTCGCCCGCCTTGGCGTCGGCGGCGGAGGCGCCGCTGTCGGTCAGCCGCGTCTCGGTACCGAGGAGGAACAGCATGCTCGGCTCGATGTAACCAGCGAGCGCAGGCGGCGGATCGCCCGGACGCGCCAAGGACTGCACCATCGCGGCCAGACGCGGGCTCACCCAGATCCGTGACAGATTGGGGCCGATGCCCGCGGTGAGAACCGGATAGACGATCAGCGGCGCCGCCAGTGCGATGACCGCCGCCACCACCATCCGGCGCCGGAAATAGAAGATCAGTGCGGCGATCGCCAGGCCCACCAACACCAGCGCCGGGATAGCGACCCACATGCTTGGCTGGAGAGCGAACCTTTGCGGCAGGATGAAAAGACCGGCGGCCAGCGCCAGTGCGGCCAGCGCAAACTGCACCGGTGCAAGGTAAAACACGATCCGGTCCCACACCGTCTCGGCCCCCCGCGGCCACGCCGCCCACAGCGCCGCAAGGATGGCGAGCGCCGGATAGATCGGCAGCACGTAGTGCGGCAGTTTGGTCGGAACCAGCTCGAAGGCGATCCACGTCGCCGCCCAGACCAGGAGGAAGCGGATCGCCGGGTCTTTGTGACGGCGCAAGGCCGCGACCAAGCCCGGCAACAGGAACAGAATCGCCGGCCAGAACGACGGCGTCAGGGCGACAAGGAAATAGCCGGGCGGAAATCCATGGCTCTCCTGGCCGCCAGCGAGTTTGGTGGCAAAGTCGTTCCCCAGCGACTGCTGGAAGAACTGCCAATGGCTCTTCAGCCCAATGGCGACGACCCACGGCGCCACCATGACAAGCACGATAGCGATGCCGGACAGCGGACGGGTGGCCCCCAGCCAGCGCCATTCGCGATCCCAACAGCAAAGCACGGCGGCAGTGAGGAACGGGATGAAGACCGGCGGGCCCTTCACCAGAATCGCAAGTCCGACACAGACCCAGCCGGCGAGCACCACCAGCCGCGACGGTGGTGCGGCAGCGCCCTTGGCCCCAAGCCAAACCCTGAGCAGCACCGCTTGCGCCCCCACGATGCAGGCGGTGAGAACCGCATCGGTGGTGGCGATGGTGGCTTCGCCCGTCATCAGCAAAGTGCCGCCGAGCAAAGCGCCAGCCAAGAGCGCCACCTCGCGCCGGAGGAACGCAGCGGCGCACCAAAAGGTCAGCCACACCGCCGCGATGCCGCCAAGCAAGGACGGCAGGCGATAGGTCCAGATGTGGGTCTTTTCGCCGAACCCGGCGACGGCCGTGGCGACCGCCTGCATCCAGTAGATGCCGGCCGGTTTCTTGTAGCGCGGGACATGGCCGAAGCGGATATCGACCACATCGCCGGTCTCCAGCATCTGCTTGGAGGCCTGGGCAAAGCGGCTCTCGTCACGGTCGAGCGGCGGCAAGCTGAACACGCCCGGCGCCCACAGGACGAGGCAGAACAGCGCCAAGACCAGCCGGGGACGGCGCGCCGCCCAGCCGAGAACGCCCGCAAAACCTTCCGAACTTGCCGCAACCGTCATGTGGAATGCCTTTTGTATCCCTTAACCCGGAGTAGCGCTTTTTCGCACCATACGGGACACCCCATGGGTCAATCCGGCACAACTCGCGTTTTCCATGGCCTGTTTCCCGACGGCTTGGCCCTGTATAAGGCGCGCGCCAGCTTGGACGCCAAAACCAAACGGGCGGAATCGACCCTGAACTATGATGGTATCGAGCGGAATTTTGCCATGGCCGTGAAGCTCTCGGTGGTAGTGCCGGTCAAAGACGAGGCCGAGAACATCGGCCCCTTGGCGCGCGAAATCGCGGCCGCCGCCGCCGGGCTCGGCAGCTACGAAATCATCTTCGTCGACGACGGCTCGTCCGACGGCACCGCCGCGGCTCTCCTCAAGCTGAAGGCCGAAATCGAAGGGCTGCGCGTCATCAGCCACGCCACCAATCTCGGCCAGTCGCGCGGCATCCGCACCGGTGTGCGGGCGGCGCAGGGCGACATCATTGTCACCCTCGACGGCGACGGCCAGAACGATCCGGCCGACATCCCGAAGCTGGTCGCTCCCTTCGGCCGCGGCGATGCGTCGCTAGGCTTGGTCTCAGGCGTGCGTGCCAAGCGCCAGGACACTTTCTCGCGGCGGCTGGCCTCAAAGCTGGCCAATTCCATCCGCCAAGGCCTGCTCCATGACGGCGCGGTCGACTCCGGCTGCGGCTTGAAGGCGTTCCGGCGCGAAGCGTTTCTGGCGCTGCCCTTTTTCGACCACCTGCATCGCTTCACCATCACCATGATGATCCGCGAAGGCTATCGGGTGGAATTCGTCGACGTGAACCATCGCCCGCGTTTGCACGGGCAATCGAAGTACACCAACTTCAACCGCATGCTGGTCGGGATCGACGATCTTTTCGGTGTGCGCTGGCTGCAACGCCGGATGAAGAAGACGACCGAAGCGAAGGAACTTTAAATGCTCAACGACATTTCGGCCTGGCTGTTCAGCAACTATACCGAATGCAAAACCACCGACATGCTGTGGCTGATGGTCGGCATGTTCGGGCAGGTGTTCTTTGCGTCGCGCTTCTTCGTCCAGCTTTTCTATAGCGAGAAGGCCAAGAAGAGCGTGATGCCGGTGGCGTTCTGGTACATCTCGATCGTCGGCGGTCTGATCACGCTGGTCTATTCGGTCCGCCTCGGTCAGATGGGCCTGCCGTTCTTCATCGGACAAGTCGGCGGCTTGGCGGTCTATGCCCGCAATCTGATGCTGATCCACCGCGAGAAAAAGGCGCAAAAACAAGCCTGAAGCGGGCATCCGCGGCCGCGGCCACGCCCCCCCCCTGTCAAAAAACTGTATTGGGCCTGCCGGTTGCTCGGCAATTGACATCGCCAACCGCCGCGCCAAGACTGCGCGCTCCAAGGGTTTGCGGGGAGAGTTTCATGTCGGATGAAGAAAAAGGCGGACGTCTGGAAGTTCACGCGGGCACAGGTCGCGGCGGCACGCTGCGATACGTACCGTATTTTCTGCTCGTCCTGATCCTCTATGTCATTGTCAAAGCCGTCGGCGTGGATATGCACACGACCTGGGGCAATAGCCCCACCTGGGCCATATCCTGGGGTGAAATCCTTCTGATCTTCGCGGCGGTGCTGGCATTGGCCGAACAGATGAAAGTGTCCCACCCCGGCATCGACAACACGACGGAAGCGCTCACTATGATCGGCATGGGCGTGCTCCAATTGGTGCTGTTCGTGCTCGGCGTGGCCGGAGTTGCCGGCTTCAAGTGGTTCAACGATTCCGGCTTCCTGATTCAGACGGTCATCAGCCTGTCGGCGGCCATCGTCGCAGTGATGATCAACGCCAGAACACTGCGCCGGACCATGGCCCTCGGCGACAACTGACATCCAAGCACGTCTTGGGGCCTGGAGCGGTGCGGCGGGCAAGGGTCCGCCGTCCGTTTGCTTTGGGGGCCGTTTGCTTTAGGCGGCAAATACGATAAACCGCTCCCCCCGGCCGCCTAGCGCGGCCGCGGCGCGGACAGGTGGCCGAGTGGCTGAAGGCGCACGCCTGGAAAGTGTGTGAACGTCAAAAGCGTTCCGAGGGTTCGAATCCCTCCCTGTCCGCCAGCCACTTCCCGAAGATGCAGGCCGAACCTTCAACCCGCAGGTTTGCCCTTGTCTTGAATGCGTATTCATTTTTGAGTATATTGAATACGGACTTCCTGAATGGGAACAATGCGATGGCTGATACGACGACGATGACGGTCCGTCTCAGCGGCATGCTCAGCGAGTTCGTCGCCGAAAACGTCGGCGAGAACGGCGCCTACGAGAACGTCAGCGAATATATTCGCGACCTGATCCGGCGCGACAAGGAACGCGTCGAACGCGAGGCATTTGACCGGCTCAAGGCTGAACTGACCCACGCCTTCGCGGCACCGGAGGAGACCTATAAGCCGCTCGCCGCTGCCGAAGTGATAACCCGCAACAGGTCCTGAGCGATGGTGGCTATCCGCGTTCAAGAGGCGGCGTCCCATCGACTCGACGAGATTTACCGCTACACCAGCGAGCGATGGGGCGAAAAGCAGGCGGGTCGATACATCACCGGTCTGTTCGCGGCGTTTGCGAAAATCGAGTCCCGAGGCGTCGTTTCAAAGCCCGTTCCGGCAGAATTCACCGTGGACGGTTTCTTCTTCCGCTATGAGCATCACGTCGTTTATTGGCGGCGGCTCTCGAACGGCGACATCGGCATTGTCACCATCTTGCACGAGCGCATGCACCAGATCGGCCGTTTCCGCGAAGACTTCGGTCGGTGAAACGCTCTACCCCCGCCGTGCCGGGCCAGACGAGAGGTAGAATTAATACCCTTTATCTATTATAATTCTAACATACGCTCACCAGACCGGTTGGCGACTGGGCGGGGCAGAACAGGTTGGTTCGGGCACGCTGGGTGGTTCGTGGATGGATATGAATGACAGCCCACCTTGGCCGGAGCAGGACATTGGTCCCGACAGTCTGTTCGGAGCCCTGATCAAGACCGCCGTCGACGGCATCATGGTGATCGACGAGGCCGGGCTGGTGCAGGTGTACAATCCGGCCTGCGCGCGGTTGTTCCAATATGGCGAAGACGAAGTGCTTGGGCACAACGTCAAAATGCTGATGCCCTCACCCTATCGCGAAAACCACGACCGCTATCTTCACAATTATCGTGAGACCGGCGAGGCCCGCATTCTCGGCATCGGCCGCGAGGTCTCCGGCCAGCGCAAGGACGGCACCAGCTTTCCGATGTACCTGTCGGTGGGCGCCGGTCAGCTTTACGGCAAGCGCGTGTTCGTCGGCATCGTGCACGATCTGTCGGCGCTTTATCGCGAGCGCGAGGGCTATGAAGCGCGGCTGCTCGCGCTGCGCGAAGAGTTGGCGCACGTCGCCCGCGTCAGCGAGCTGGGGCAGGTCTCGGCCGGTATCGCTCACGAACTCAACCAGCCGCTCACCGCGATGTTGAACTACGCCAACGCCGCCAAACGGCTGGCCGGTTCGGGCACCCCCGACGCGATCGCAAAAGTGCAAGCCATGGCCGGCAAGATCGCCGATCAAGCCGAGCGCGCCGGACAGATCGTGCGGCGGATGCGCGACTTTCTCGAAAAGGGCTCCGGCTGCCACGCCGTCGAAGACATCACGGCGATCTCCGAAGATGCAATGGCGCTTGGTCTGATCGGCGCCAAGTCAAACGCGGTGAACATCCGCTTCCGGCCCGAAGCGGGGCTGCCGCCCGTCATCGCCGACCGGGTGCAGATCCAACAAGTACTGGTGAACCTCTTGCGCAATGCCGTGGAAGCGATGGAGTCCTCGCCAAAGCGCGAATTGACCCTGACGCTGGCCAAGCGCGAGGGCGGCGTGGAAGTGACGGTGGACGACACCGGCCCCGGCATAGCGCCGAGCGTGGCGGCGAATCTGTTCAAGCCCTTCGTCACCACCAAGGCGCACGGCATGGGGATCGGGCTCGCCATATCCAAATCGATCGTTGAAGCGCATGGCGGCACGATGACGGCCGGTGACAATTCCGGCGGCGGCGCGCGGTTCCGCTTTACGCTACCAGCGGTTCAGGTAACAGGCGAAGACCGGTCGAGCACCCACGGCACCAGATCGGCGAGCACCGCGCCGTAAGCGGCCGTCAGCGCCGCAACCCCGGCGGCCACGGAATTCGCCGCGGCGCGCACCTCTTTGCCGAACACCGCTGTGCCGGAGATCTTCCGGCTACGGGCATCCACCACTCGCACGCCGATTCGCACGACGGCCAGAGGAGCGCCCTCGCCGGCATCATAACGCGCCGCGAATTCGCGCAAGTCGGTGGTGAGGACGTAATCGGCCCGCGCCCCGTCGCTGTCACGCGCCACCGCGGCGATGCGCCCCGAGCTTTCGAACGCCTCCACCAGCGCCGCTTGCACCAGCACCGGCAAACGATCCGCCCACGCCACATCGGCGTAGTAATCGAGACCCGACGGCGGCCGCAAAATCGCGATGCGGTCGGCGTCGAGACCCGCGGTCGCCTCGGGCATCGCAATTGACAGCGCCCATGCGACCTTCGGCCCCGGCACGGGCCCCAGCAGCGGCGGCGTCAACACGTAAAGCTTGGGCGCGGCCAGCGGCCCCACCACATCGGCGCAACCAGCGAGGATCAGCCCCGAAGCGCCGGCGAACAAGACACGACGAGAGATGCTCATGGCGGTGTGTACCCTTTGCGCCGGTCGCCGAAGATCAGCTTGGTCGGCTGCCGGTCGAGTTGTTCCGTGAGGCGGTTCAAACTGGTAACGGTGCGCCGCGTATCGGCGATCAGACCAGCAAGCTGCGCCAGTCCGTCGCCACGCACGAAGCCATCGGTATCGTCAGCGAGCTTGCCGATCTTCTTCATGCTCTCGTTGGCGGTGGCGACGGTGCCAGGCAATTGCTTGGAGGCCTCCGCCAGATTGGTCAGCGTCGTCCCCATCTCGCCGCTATGCCCCGCCAGAGCGGTGGTGGTCTTGTCGAGATTGGCGAGGGAGTTGGACAGGTGCTTCTGATTCTCGTCCGACAATAGCGTGGTGAGCCGGTCAGCGATGGTGTTGAGCTTGGCGAGCAGTTCCGGCGCCCCGACGGTCAATTGCTGCAAGGCCGAGGGCGCGGTCTTGATCACCGGAAATTCCTGACCCGGCGCGGCGACGAGCATCGGCGCATCCTTGGTGCCGCCGGAAATCTCGACATAAGACCCGCCGGTAAGGCCTTGCGGCTCGATCGACGATACCGAGTCGG
>WSSedL1CaDRAFT_10001244_pt1 | contig 15454 bp, 14 predicted proteins | sample WetSurSL1Cattail_FD_9464 | JGI IMG/M metagenome (IMG submission 9464)
GTAGTCCAAGTAAATGCATCAGGTGTTATTTCTATACAACATAACCTGAGTGATCGTTTAGATTTAAGTGCATCCCATGGTAGATCAGCTGAATACAACCGAGCATGTAGTATTTTTGGTTTTGGTTGGCATACTGTACTTGGAGCTAGTTCTCCAACTATTAATGCATCATGGTAAACTAGTTCATAATAAAATAAAAACATATAGTTATGAGATTTATAAAATGCATTTTGTTTGTATTTATTTTTGTCTTATTGGGTTGCACTGAAAAAGTGGTTAGCGGTGATAAATTATCTAAAACAACCATTCAATATATTCAAGGATTAGGAATTCTTGATAATGATGAACAGATTTTATATTATTATACTTCTCTAAATAAAAGGGCAAGTGGTAATTTTATTACAAAAAAGCGTGTTGCATCCTATTGGCAAAATAATTCTCAAAAAGAGGACTATGTTAGGTCTGCATTTTATAATGAAATAAAATCTATTAACGTTAAATATGGAGATGGATTTGAATTTACCTCTGCTTTAATAATAGAAATAAATAGCGGTAATAAGTTTGAAGTTTATTTTAATGATACTAAGGAAAAAATGGACAAACTTTATGCTGAAGTCTTAAAACTTTGGAAAAAATAAAAACTTTTTTAAGGATCAATGAATATAATGCCTCCATAGAGGCAAAACTACCTGATGGCACGTTTATTACCGATTTTTTGCCATTAAACAGGGCTATGATTTAAATTTTTTTGTCGAACAAACGTTAAAATAAATTTCAAACAAATTATTTGGATCAAAGAAAATTTTTACTACATTTCGGAAACTTCTTGAACAAAAACTCTTTTACACTTTTGAGTGATTCACTCAAAAACTATTAATTAAACCGATAGGTTAATCACAAATGACAACAGAAAAAATTACCCGTTTTCTGTTATACAAAATTATTAAATATTACTGGTTATAGGTTATTTAAACCAATATCCGCAATTCTGTCTTATTATTAAAATATGGATAATTACAGGGCTTTACTTAAATTAAACAGACCTGAAAACAATAATCCTATGCGGTTACATTTTCAGGAATATGAAATTATTAAATGTGAATATTCTTTCTCAAGGGAAACTGACTATAAACAACGGATTGTTTCGAAAGCCAGGGGAGGAATCATCAAACTGGTATTATCCGCCACTCCTTCTACCGAATTAATGGATTGGGTTTTAGATGGTCGCATATTTATGAATGGCGAAATATCTTTTTTTGACAATTTTATGGGAGGAAATTTTAACAAACTTTTGTTTGACAGGGCCCGTTGTGTCCGTTTCAATTTTAAATACGACTCCGATTCGGCAAACTGTTTACAATTAAACATCTCTGTTTTTTCTCCAAAAATTATACTTAACAATACTGAATATATTAACCCAGATTCCTATTAAAAATAAAACCTTATGAATATTTTTGATAAGTTTTTTAGTGACAAAACTAAAACAAAAAACGTAAAACAAGTCAAAAGAAAAGCCAATCATTACCCGGTTAAAAAAAATAAAAATAATTCAGAAAAAATAACATTATCTAACGGTTATAACACCTGTGTAGTTGAGAGTGAAAAAATTATTGCAGAATTATTGTTGGGTGGTAATAATTACGTTATGCACATGTTTAATTTAGAATTTTTACAGGATTTGGACAAACATAACAAACCCGACAGCTTGCCTTATGGCGGTAATATAGAATTGTGGTTAAGCGGCTCAACCGATGATTTGATAGAAGAATGGATAATTTTTGAAGATAAAAAGCATAACGGCGAAATAAAAATTTATATGCAGGGTACAAAAAATCAGACTGATATCCTTTCTCAAATTGCTTTTACTAATGCAAGATGTATTAAATACAGTAAATTTTTAGATATTAAAACTGGTCAAAATATAACCGGATTATCAATCCTGCCTCAATCTGTATGGGTTAATAAGGCAGAATATTCCTGTAACAACTAATAAACTATGGATAATCATTTTTACAAATTACCATTAAATTTCGATTCCCTCTTTGTGTCGTCGGAGGATTATATGAAAACCTGCACCGAAAAGGAATCAATTGATCAATTTATTGAAATGATTATAATGACCTGCCCCGGCGAGCATAAATTTGATAAAAATTTTGGCTCTAAGATTTGGGATATGGATTTTGTTCGTATGGTTTCCAAACTTAGTTGGGAAAAAGAATTTACCCAATATTTAACCGAAGCCGTATCTCGCTATGAAACCCGTATTACTAATATTTTAGTTTCTGCTTCCATTGCCGAAGTTCAAACCGGTGACGATGTGTACAATATGGTATCTGTAAAAAATAAAGCTACCATAATCATTCGCTGCAAGTTGGTAAGTACCGGCGAAAATGTAATATTTCACTATACTTTATTTCTTGGACCAATATCAAATGATTAAACATGACCTATAACCGATATTCGAAAGAAAATATTAAATCCAGAATTTATAAAATTGCTTCCAATTTTTGGAATATTCCCAAAATTGAAGGGCTTGACCCTATTGTGAAACTTATCATAGAAGCAGTTTCCGAAGAAATATACTCTTTATCAACAGATGCTCAATCCATTGAATCGCGTCTTCTTGAAAAACTGGCTAACATTTTAACTCCGGATATACTTACTGCTCCGGCCCCTGCCCATGCTATCCTGCATGCCCGGCCGGCTGAACCGGAATACAATATTTCAGGCGAATGCATGTTTAGATACGAAAACCCTTCATTTTTAAAAAGAAACCATCTGTTAAACCTTTCTTTTGTTCCTGTTTGCTGTTCGCGGCTTCGCGATGCTGGAGTTCGTTATCTTATTGCTTCCGGAGTGCTCTGTTCTTTTGATAAAAGTATGAACAAACAGTTATTATCCCGGCCCAAACAATCATATACTGAAGGTAACAGAGTTTGGTTAGCATTAGAGGTAAACCCTCTTATCCATTCTCTTAACGAACTTACATTTTTTATTGACTTCCCGGGCAATACAAACCGACAAGAGTTGCTCAGCCTGTTACCCTATTCGGAATGGCGAATTAATGGAAGCAAATTAAATATGGTGCATGGAATGTCCTTAAATGAAAAGGATAATGTCGGTTCGCCATTTGCGCCCTATGAATTGGAAAACAGAATAGACCAAAAAATCATTAAAATTTATAACAACCATTTTCTGACTATAAAACAGGATGTAGTTGCTAAAAATACAAGTTCTCCGGATTTTTTGGATCTATTATATAACCAGGAAATAATAAATAACCTTAAAGACCTAACCTGGATAAGTATAGATTTCCCTCCTAATTTTACACCACAAATTACCAACGACTTATTTATTGCTGTTAATGCCATACCCGTGGCCAATAAAAATAAATACCATTTAGAATCACGTGTTGAAAATATATTAGGAATTATTCCCCTGATTACGGAAAACAGCGAAAACTTTCTGGCAGTTGAATCGGTAAATGATGCCTCAGGTAAAAAATATCTTGAGGTTTCTTATAACATATCAGATACATCCGAAACCGGAACCTATGCTATAAAAAAAGGCGGGTGCGAACGGTTCGATTCGCGCGATGCCAAAGATTATTTAAACCGGTTAACCGATCTTCTAAACGATGAATGCGCAGCTTTCTCCTATAACTCCAGAGGAAAACTTCTGGATGCCGTCCAACAGATGGAAATATTAATTACTCAGATGAACCAATTATCCGATTCAAATAACGGCTTTAAAGAAATCCCTTCTTATATTCTTATTGAAGGGCTGCAAAAAAAAGAGTATTTTGAAGTAGACTACTGGATAACTAATTGTGAACTTGCTAACAATTTAAAATCCGGAACTTCATTAAACGCTTATTCCAGCCAGGGATTCGATCCCAAAAATACGGTGTTGCTAACACCAACTTACGGAGGCAAAAGAGAACCGGTAGCTTCTGAAAAAGCAAATATGTACAAATATATCCTTACTACAAACGACCGAATTGTTACTATTCACGACATTATCAACTTCTGCCGTATGGAAATGGGCGATTTATTATCAGATATTGAAGTTAAAAAAGGCGTTGCCGTAAGCAATATACCTAAAGAAGGCCTTATCCGAACTACTGATATTTTTATTAAGTTACAACCTGTACTGAACGACAGCACAGATTATGCAAATTTAGGAGGAAACCTTAAAAATAAACTGCTCGAAAAATCTCCAGACACCTATAATTACAGAGTATTCATTAACAATTAAAATATTTATGGCTTTATTTATTTCATATTTACTTCTGCCAATACTGGCCATCATCTTAACAATACTGGGCTGGTTTATTGCTAAAAAAAATAAACTGCTCAAAAATAAAAAATTCTTTATTTATATTTTTCTGGCAACTCTGATTTTGGCCTTACCATCGCTTTTAGGCTTTTTTGATTATATTTTCATGCCTTTTATTTATCTGTCCCTTTTGGTTTTTTATTTGTTTGTCGGATGGCTAAACCAACTTTATATTAATCGTTATCTCGAAAAGTCAACAAAATTCTCTTTCGGGTTTCGCCTCTTTCTTTCAGTAATTCTTACTCTTTTGGGAACAGCTGTTTTCTCTTTAATATTTAACTTTTGTAACGAGCTTAAATATGGTTTGGCTGCTTCATCCTGCATGCTTACATTTTTGCTGATTCCATTATATCGGCAAACATACCTGTATTACATTGAGATACCTGTTGAAATTTATAAAATATGGAATTATAATACTTCGCCATCTGCCAGTGATGAAAAACTAGACGTCAATAACCTGATGGTAATTGATATCGAACTTTACAAAAATACAAACGACACCGATTTACTCCGGATTACTGCGAAAACTTCCGAAAACATAACATTTGCAAACTGGTTTAAAATTTTCCTTAATGATTACAATAAAAAATCTCCTCTTAATCCTATTTATTATTCAGATACAGAAGATCCTTACGGATGGATCTTCTTTACTAAATCCCGGTTTTTAAAGAGAAGAAAATATATCGATCCGGACCTTTCCTTTATTGAAAACAAAATTAAACCCCATAACAACATTATGGCCCGAAGGGTTAAAGACACAATAATTAACGAACACAACTTGATTAAGAAATAATTATAAATATGGATAGAATTATTGAACACCAACTGGTTAACTGGGTCGACGGCATGAAAATTTCCAAAGCCCATTTTCAACAAACAGAAGACTATTTTATGGATTGCCTCTGTGATAACATTGCCACCCGACTCAACCATTATAATTATGGGTTGCTTCCCTCTTCGCGTGTAAAAGCAACGTCCGGCGAATTTGAAATTAACGAACAGTTTAACCACAGGGTTGAAATAAAATTGCACAGATGTCATGCTATTACCTCAGGAGGATATCGAATATGTTATGAACCTGAGGGCTCAGAATTTATGATGTGCGACTTTTCTATTGACAAAGAAGAAAAGTTAAAACCGGAAGAAACACATATATGGGATGTAATACTAGGCGTAAATCCATTTAACAGGGTTCCTGCAGGATTACCCGATGCTGACGAAAATCCTCCCCGTCACCCAAATGTTGGACCATCCTGTCAACTAACGGTATTACCCTCCGGTCAGGCTAATCCCGAACGTATGGGAATGTATCACCTGATTATTGGAAGAATACGCTATAAAAATAACTGTATTGAAGTTGACAATAATTATATTCCACCCTGCACCTCTATGTCATCGCACCGCGACCTGCTGGAATACTATGAAAAATTCTCAGGTTATATCAGCAGAATTGAAACCGCGTCCCGAAATATTATTGCCAAGGTTCAAAATCAACAAAAATCATCAACTATCGCTATTAATATTAACCAGGTTTGTAAAGAAATTATGCGTTACATCTCTATGGTTTATTTTATGTATCGCAATACAGGCCGAACGATGGAACCCTTACGTGTTGTAAATTACTTTTCATCTTTAGCTCATATCTGTATCTCTGTATTCAGTTTTCTCAATAAACAGGAAAAAGAAGAATTATTAAAATATTTCTATGAATGGAATGATGTTACTCCCGGCACTTTTGAAGATATCCTGGCAGAAACGGCAGGTATTATATACAACCATAACAATATCAGAGAATCTATGATTACAGTGGAACAGTTTCTGAACATATTCAGCGAGCTTTGGATGAATCTTGGAAAACTCGAATATATAGGTCAATCAAAAGATAATGTTATTGTAACGGTTAAATCGTCTCAAACTGAAATTTTCTCATCTACTTGGAGTGTCATTGACTAATTAAAAGGCAATCCTGCTAAATTTCTTTTACCATGATTCAAGAAACTTCCGATAAGATAATAAATTTTGACGGGCAGAAATACCAGATCAATTCCACTTTTACAGATTTTAAAAGTGAAGTTGTTGCTGCCGGTTTACTGGAACAGGGATTTGACCCTGACCGAACACTTATGGTTCGAAATGGAACTTCTAAAAGAGGAGTATCAAAAGATATTGAGAATTTAAAAGTTGAATTTTCCCAACAACAATTATTTGATTACCTGTATATTCAAGCCAACAGAGCCGGAATATTTGATGCCCTCCCCGAATATATTTTCCATGGCTCGTCGCATATCGGCCGTAAACGTACCCGCGATGAAGTACTGGCTAGTTTTCAACAACATCGGTCCGAAGAATTTTTTGCCCGTCGATTCTTTAAACCTTTGGAAGTTATCTTGGACGATGCCAAAATCAACCTGCATGCCAGAGAACGGATTATAGATAAAAAAAATGAATACCCAAATTTTCTTCAAATATTCGATTCGTACTGGCCGGTCCTCAAATTGTTACCTCTCAGGCAGGCTGCTATGTTTCTCAAATTAATACCGGTAATTAAATATATCAACAATAATTTTTCTGAAATATCCCAAATGATTAGCGGCATAATAGGTTTTCCTGTTATTGTGGAACAAAAAAATATTACTATTATAAACAGGGATGATAATGATGATATTCCCACTTTGGGAAATTGTAGTTTGGGAAACAATTTGGTAATCGGAGAGCAATTCAGAAACGGGTTCCGTAATATTATGATTACCGTAGGACCCATAAAATATAACGATTTATCATACTTCATTCCTAAAGCCAACGGCCAATTAGTATTACAAACACTAATTGATATGATTATTCCATGCGACAGAGAAATTGAGATCCATTTTCAGGTAAATCAAACAGACTCCGATTTTATATCTACCAATAACCCGGAAATAATGCCTTATCTTGGAATAACATCTTATTTAACTTAACCAATAAATATTACCACCAACATTAAATAAACCTTAAAATGAAACCCATAAATAATAAATATGTTTTTAAAGCTTATCTAAGATTTTCACTATGCCTCTTTTTTACGGTATCTTTTGCTGTATTTATTTTTTGGTTATTCTTAAAAACATCAGAAACCGAAATAGAACAAATTCAACATAAAGCAAATGCATACGAAAAAGAATTTACTCAAACTGTCGATTTGGTTTATGGCTTCGATTCTATATACTATTATTACAAACTCATAAACAAACCCCAAATAGACAATTCGCTACTAAACAATGTTATTAGCACCCAAAAAGTAATATTTAAACGCCGTCTTGCCCAGATGAATTCAAAAGACAATGTCCTTTTTAATAAACTAGTAAATGATTTAAATATTTTCCTGGAAGTCAAAGATTCAATCCGGAGTCTGTCTGAAAAAGAAGAGATGATCCGTAATGAATTAATACAATGCCTTAACGACAATCGCGAAGCTGTTCGTAAAGCATCTATACAGGAATTTAAACCAATAAATTAATATTATGGAAACAAATATAAAAAATCTGAAACGCACAGAAAACACACTTAATAAATTCATTGTTTTTATACTCTTTACATTTGCCACAACCGCCTGCTGTTGGTTAATAATGCTTGTAAGCCCGGATATAACCAACCTTCAGCGTAAAAATTTTGTAATTGCCCGAATGCAAAAAATTAAAAACTTTCAGGATATCCAAGGACAAATGAAACCTGCAGTTGATACAATTTTTAATAAAATAAACAGATTTAATCCGGGTATTTATGCCCAATTTGAAGAAACTGAAATAAAATTTCTGATTAACGACATCCGTAAAATTTATGAAGATCAATGCATCGACAAAAGATACGAAGTATTTCAGGATATAGCGAATGTTTATGAAATATGGCTTTTTGATAAAAAAGAGATGTGGGGAAAATCCCAGAATGTTAAAAATTTTGCTCAAAATCTGCAGGATTGTGAGATTGGTTTAAAAAAAGCCCAGGATAGACTAAATGCTAACAAATGAATTGCTATATAATAATCTTAAAAGTTTTACTTTAATTTATTACCCTTTTACGATGTTAAAAAACTTAAATTCGGCTAAAAATATAATTATTGCTTTGGCTATTGTCCTATGCATTGTTATTACAATATTTATTCGTTCATTCATTCGCCGGGAAGTAAATGCCAACATTACACCTGCCGATGTCTTTGTTGGAGATGCTCTATTCTTCTCCGACAGCACCAGAAATGCCAAACAATGGCTTTGGGAATTTGGCGATAGCGGTTCGTCTGAACTTTGTACCGGAAAATATTTTGCACACAAATCCGGAATTTTATCGGTAAGGCTGACTGTTGATAATAAACTTACCCGCTATTTTAAAATAAATGTCAGGGAACGTGTTTCAAAAAACATTAGTTCTGTTATCTCTATTGATGCTCCGGAACAAGCCATCCAGGGCGAATATATAACTTTTAAAGGTATAGGAACTGCAACTCAATGGCGCTGGGAATTTGGAGAATCCAATAAAATTGATTCCCGCGAAAAGGTAGCTATCTATGCTTATAATACTCCGGGCGTTTATGAAATACTTTTAAATACAGAAACTACAGAATACCCAATCCGCCATACTATTAAAATCATCCCTAATGCCATCAGCGATACCACCGATTTGCAGATTATCATGGGAAATGATATTAAAATCAGACTTCAGGCTATCGTCGACGGGCAATCGTTTAATAACAACTATAATTATATTCTTGAACGTTACTTAAGCAACAACCCCGACATTCCCGTGGTTGTTAATAACATCAAAGACGGAAATAGTTTCTGGTCTTATTGCCAGGGACTAAAAATAATTGGTCGTGGAAAAACATCTATTAAAAGTGTTATTGTAGATGTAGTTAATATCGATCAACTAAAAGTTGAAAAACTAATTGTTATGCAGGAAACTCTTAAATAAATATCAATCATTAAAATATGTCTAAGTATATATATATAATACCTGTTGCTATTTTCGTTATTATTTTAAATTCATGTGCTCCGGTTAATTTTTTCACATCGGTAAAGCGTACTCCCAAATATTTTGTAAACAACTTCTACGGTGAAGAATTAAGGCCCTGGGGATATGAATATAAAAAAAAGAACCGCGGTGCCTGGATTGTTTATTCAGATCGCGAAAATAATGTTGCAACTATTGCTCCGGGGGGTAATTTAACCATTTATAATGCAAAATTTCTTGAACCTTTTATTGTTATAAAACAAAAGGGAGATTTCTTAAAACTCATTAAATATGATGCTAAATTTGCCAGTGACTTAAAAATAAAAAAAGCCGACAAAGCAAATTATGTCGGATGGATGCATAAATCAAAACTTATACTTTCTAACAAAACCTTTTCTGATCGCGAAAACGGTTTTAAAAACAAATATATCGTTGCCATCAAAGATACTCAGATAACTTATAATCCAAAAAGTTATTTGGCTGATAGCGATTCATACCATTATTATTTTGATGCTAACCTTTCCCGCATCAGAGGAACTGCGCCATTATATGAAATTGTTTACCGATTAAAACGATCTGAAGATGATCGTAAATCTCTAATATCCAAAGTTTCTATACTTCCTAACGACAGTATGAATTCAAAAATTCTGGGCTGGGTAGATAATACAATATTGGTAAATATCGGGAACAGACTTCACACCAATATGACCGATTCGAAATCTGATTCGCTGATTTTCACCCTCATTTCCGGAGATACCATTCCTAAGCCTCCCAAAATAATCTCTGAACTAAAAACCGAAATTAAATATCATAAGGCATTATCATTCGACCCTGTTTATATTATAAATAATAAAGGAGATTCAAGTTTCTATTTCCATACATCATTCATGCAACCAGTTATTGATAAAACTAACAACTTTGTTTATAATGTTAATGGTTCTCGGATTAAATATAATGATTATCTGTCCCAGATTTCGGCATTATCACATATAAATGTAATTTTTATAATTGAAAACGGGAAAAACATATCTAATTTAATGGCTTCCATCATTAATTCTATCCAAAATCTGGAATCTGTATTCAAAAAATATCCCCGGTTTAATTTCAAATACGGAGCCGTTTTGCCTTACGGTTCCAAATCTGAATTTGGTTTGGTTAGCGACTATACCCAAATGATGGGATTTCTTTCAAAATATACAGATAAAAAAAATAGCGCTTCAGGTAATAATCCGGGCAACTGGAAAAGCCTCAACAAATCATTAGAAATGGTTCGAAATAATAACGATGAAACAAATCTTTTGGTTATTCTCGGTGAAAATGCTTCCACTAATGAAGAAATTGACGCATCTCTGGCTAATCAATTAGCTAAACTTAATTGCAGGATTATGGGATTCCAATTATTTAACAATACTACAAACGAAGCAAACAATTTTACACTTCAGCTTCAGGATCTAATCGCATCGTATATCGAAAACCAGACGGTTAGTAAACGCAATAAAATGGTTTACACCAGCCAATTGAGACGTCAAAATGTTTTTAAAGAAACCGGTAAAAATATTTACCTGCTAAATTTTCCGGATAGCAGCATGACTCAGGGCGGAATTATTTTCCCGGAAAAAAACCAATTTATTGATATGAATTATATCGCCACTTTTGTGGATACTATTACAAACTTTATTGTTAGGGACAACACCTCTTTAATTAACAATCTTAATAAAGCTTTTTTAAGTATCGGAAACCATTATAATCAATATACACCAGCATTTAAAAAAGAGTTTTCCGTGCCAGACAGCTTATCTCCTTCTGATGAATTTACCAATTCTTTTGTAAAAGATATTCCGTTGTGGTGTTCTCCTTTTTTTGGCATTTCGGCTGAAACCAAAAATATTGAAAACAATTTTATGCTTTTATATTCTGTCTCTGAGCTCCAGAATATACAAGAATTTATGCGTAAACTTTATTTAAAACAAGTAGAATACATTACAAACTCTGAGTCTCAAAAAAAATCACCAAAAAATCAAAATTACTTAAACGAGTTTGAACAAAACATTTCAGTTTTTTCAGAAGGAAAAATCATTTATAAACCAACACAAAAAATCAGAAAATATTTATATAATTACTTATATCAACAAATTTGTTCAGGAAAACTAAAATATTTGTCAATCCTTAAATTTAACCGATTAACTCTGGGTAAAACAATCTCATTAATTACTTCCGAGCCGGCTATTAACAATAAATTATTAAACACCTATTCTATGAACGATTTAATGTTAGAAAATAAATTACCTGATCCGGTTCTTGATAGTATCATTAAATATTTTAAACAAAAATCTGATCTGTTTAGTGCGTCCTTAAATAGTTTTGAAAAATTCCTTTCGAATAATGAATTGTATTATTGGATAAACCCTAAATTATTACCTTAATTTATAAAAAAACAACGCCGGACATAGCACAAAACTATATCCGGCGTTTATTATTTAAATCTGTCAATTCAATTATACGGTATAAGTGGTAGAGGCTGTATCTCCACCCCTTCCGGTCCAGTTGGTATGGAAGAATTCACCTCTGGGCTTATCGGTTCTTTCGTAAGTATGAGCTCCGAAATAATCGCGTTGGGCCTGTAACAGGTTAGCAGGCAAACGTTCGGAGCGGTATCCGTCGAAATAATTAAGAGCGGTACACATAGCAGGTACAGGTATTCCGTTGATTACAGCAGCTGAAACCACTCTTCGCCAGCTATCCTGAGCTTTCACAACAGTATCCTTAAAGAAAGGATCGAGTAAGAGGTTCGATAATTCAGGGTTCTTATCAAAAGCTTCCTTAATTTTTCCTAAAAACATCGATCGGATAATACAACCACCACGCCACATAAGGGCAATGCCACCATAGTTAAGCTTCCATCCGTATTCCTGAGCAGCAGCGCGCATTAGCTGATATCCCTGTGCATACGAAATAATTTTAGAAGCATACAGTGCATTTTTTATATCCGTAACAAAGGCCTTTTTATCGCCACTAAAGGACGATTTAGGTCCGGAAAGCACCTTGCCTGCAATAACACGTTCGTCTTTAATAGCAGACAAACAGCGGGCAAACACAGCTTCTCCGATCAATGTCAAAGGAATACCCAAATCAAGAGCGGCAATTCCGGTCCATTTTCCGGTACCTTTTTGTCCGGCAGTATCTAATATTTTATCTACCAATGCTTTTCCGTCAGTATCTTTAAAAGCAAGGATATCTCTGGTTATTTCAATCAGATAACTGTCAAGTTCACTGGAATTCCATTCTTTAAAAACTTCATGCATTTCAAAAGCAGACATACCTAAAATATCCTTCATAATTTGATAAGCCTCGCAGATAAGCTGCATATCGCCATATTCAATACCATTATGAACCATTTTAACAAAATGTCCGGCACCATTTTCACCCACCCAGTCGCAGCAGGGAGATCCATCCTCTACTTTAGCTGAAATAGCCTGGAAAATAGGTTTTACAGAAGGCCAGGCTGCAACAGAACCGCCAGGCATAATAGATGGTCCTAATAAAGCACCTTCTTCACCACCGGAAACGCCAGTACCAATATAAAGCAGCTTCTTACTTTCTAAATATTGGGTTCTGCGATTGGTATCCGGAAAATGAGAATTTCCTCCATCAATGATAATGTCTCCGGGTTCGAGATGAGGAATAAGCAATTCGATAAATTCATCAACCGGTTTTCCGGCTTTAACCATAAGCATGATTTTGCGGGGACGTTTCAAAGAGGCAATGAATTCGGGAATACTTTTAGCCCCGAATATTTTCTTCCCTTTTCCGCGTGCATTCATAAAATTTTCAACTTTGTCAACGGTGCGGTTAAACACACTTACATGAAAACCTTTACTTTCCATGTTTAAAACAAGGTTTTCGCCCATTACAGCTAGGCCAACCAACCCGATGTCTGATACTTCTTTCATAAGTTAATAAAATTTAAAAAATGTAAATGATTAGTAATTATTGTGTTTATATTTGAAATCCAAGATTTTTCAGTTTGGTATCAGCATTTGAATGAATATTTAAAAGTTTCACGGTATAAGCCCTGAATTCCCGACGTAAAGGATAATCTCCTCTTTGTTTTTCAAAGGTATTTACAGAAGCTCTTAACCTGGAATCATCTTCCAAAATGGGATACGTAAACAAAATAGCTTCCGTAATTATTTGCTGAAGTTTTTTGTCTTTACAATCAATAGTAATAACTGTTTCTACCGGTGCAGGTATTTCATAGGGTACCCACATTTTTAGCGGTAAGTTAAAAAATTTACTTAAAGCCTGAACACTCATTGCAGTACCATTAACCTTTCCATCGGCAGAATAACCTGCAATATGGGGAGTGGCAATATCCAATTTAGATAATAAATCGATATCTATTTCAGGCTCATTCTCCCATACATCGAGCACTGCAGCCTGTAACCGATTGGTTTCATTTAAATATTTTTTTAAAGCCAAATTATTCACTACTTCACCTCTTGAACTATTAATTAAAACAGAATTTGGCTGCAATTTGTTTAAAGTTTTTTCATCAATCAGGTGAAAAGTTTTATCTTCTCCTTCCATAATAAGAGGAACGTGACAGGTAATGATATCACATTCGCGAAAAATACCATCAAGGGAGAGAAATCCGCAATTACCTTCTTTTCTTGCTCTGGGAGGGTCGTTAAGCATCACTCTCATACCCAGATGCTCAGCTAAACGGACTACCTTTTTACCAACATTTCCCACACCGATAACCCCAAGAGTGCGCTCTTCAAGATTAAAATTATATTTTTGAGCAAGAGTAACCAAACTCGCAGCAATGTATTGGTAAACAGATCCTGAATTGCAACCGGGAGCATTGGTCCAATAAATATTGTTTTTCTCGCACCAAACAGTGTCAATATGATCAAAGCCGATGGTTGCCGTAGCAATAAATTTAACTTTTGTACCTTGTAACAATTGCTCATTGCATTTTGTACGTGTACGTATAATTAAAGCATCTGCATCTATGAGATGTTCGCGTTTAATATCCTGACCCGGTAAATATATAACGTCAGCAAATGGTTCGAGTACCCCGCGAAGGAAAGGAATTTTATCGTCTGCAACAACCTTCATAATTTCATATATTATTTCTTAAATAAATATAGTAAAATACGAAATTAAAAAAATAGAAACACGAAAGAAATAAATATAGGGTTATTTCATTTTAAATAACGTAATATTAATTTTTTGTTAAATTTGAATTTGGTTAAATTAAAACTACAAACCTTTAAATTTTATATATGAGACTTTTACAAGAAAAATTGTCACATTATGATGCTCCACAGAAGGTAATGGCGCAGGGAATTTACCCCTATTTTAGAGCCATTGAATCGGATCAGGACACTGAAGTTATAATGAACGGGAAAAAGGTTCTTATGTTTGGCTCCAACAGTTATCTGGGGTTAACCAATCATCCCAAGATTAAAGAAGCCGCCAAAAAGGCTATTGATAAATATGGAACCGGATGTGCCGGTTCTCGTTTTTTAAATGGTACTCTGGATATCCATCTCGAACTGGAAGAGCGTTTAGCTAAATTTGTGAAAAAAGATGCAGCAATATGCTATAGTACCGGGTTTCAGGTTAACGTAGGCGTAGTATCGGCCTTAACAGAACGTAATGATTACCTGTTACTCGACGAGTTAGACCATGCGTCGATTATAGAGGGAAGTCGATTGGCTTTTTCTAAAGTTTTAAAATTTGCCCATAACGATATGGATTCATTGGAAAGCAAATTAAAACTATGCGACCCTTCGCGAGTAAAGTTAATTGTAGTGGATGGTATTTTTTCCATGGAAGGAGATATTATCAAACTTCCGAAACTGGTTAATCTTGCCGAGAAATACAATGCCAATATCATGGTTGATGACGCTCACTCTTTAGGAGTTATTGGAGAACACGGGTCCGGAACTGCCTCACATTTTGGATTGACAGACAAAGTTGATCTTATCATGGGTACGTTTTCTAAATCCCTCGCATCTCTTGGAGGTTTTATTGCGGCTGATAAAGAAATTATTAACTTCTTAAAGCACAATTCGCGTTCGCTTATTTTCAGCGCCAGTATGACTCCTTCTGCTGCTGCCAGTGTTTT
>WSSedL1CaDRAFT_10001245_pt1 | contig 15454 bp, 12 predicted proteins | sample WetSurSL1Cattail_FD_9464 | JGI IMG/M metagenome (IMG submission 9464)
CGGCAACGTGTTTCGAGCAGTGGTGGCCGGTGTGCCGGTCATCATCACGTTTTTGCTGATCGCTTTCAACCTGGCGCCGCTCTACACCCAGCTGGCGAGCCAGACGCCGTCTTTTAACGCCACCGGACTGGGCCAGATCACCGCGTTTACCGACGGTGGCCATCAACTGCGGTTTCTGATTTATTCGCTGTACCGGGGTGAAGTGTGGGCGATGCTGGTGCTGCCCTTGCTGTTGGGGGCGATGGTGATGGTGTGGCGCCGCTTCCGGGTCAGCGCACCAGAGTAAGGGACCTGTCACTCTGGTTTGCGAGGCGCCAGAGGTCTTCCGCGTCTGCTGGGCGGATGGTGCCGTCAAAAAATAGGATAATCGACCTTTTTACCAACCTGCCGGAGCCCATTCATCATGGCCAAAGAATTTCGTACAGAAGCTGATCGCAAAGCGACGCCCCGTCCTGTCGCCCCCAAAGGCGTGTGTTACACCGCTGGTCACGGCCAGATGCGTAGCCTGGAGCGCGGCGTGTCTACCAACAACAAGAAAAACCCTGGCAAGCGCTGCAAAAAAGGCGGCTGATCTCTGCTTTGGCCGCTGGATGCGGCACAAAAAAAGCGGCCCTGATTGGGCCGTTTTTTTGTATCATTTTGGCCTCTAGCCCATATTTTAAAAGGGTAAGTAGCTATCGAATATGGAGTAATCTGGTCTCACATATTACGCCGGTACTGCCCCCCAACCTCAAACAAGGCATTGGTGATCTGACCCAGTGAGCAGCAGCGCGCCGCGTCCATCAACACCTCAAACACATTCTGGTTGTCGATCACGGCTTGTTGCAGTTTCTTCAGCATGGCCGGTGCCTCGGCCGCATGGCAGGCGTGGAAGTCGGTCAGGCGCTGCAACTGGCTTTGTTTTTCTTCGTCGGTCGAGCGCGCCAGCTCCAGTTTGTCATTGACCGGGTCGCCATGCGGGTTGCGAAAGGTGTTGACACCGATGATGGGCAACTCACCGGTGTGTTTGAGCATCTCGTAATGCATCGACTCGTCCTGGATCTTGCCGCGCTGGTGGCCAGTTTCCATGGCGCCCAGCACACCACCACGCTCGGTGAGGCGTTCAAACTCCAGCAACACCGCTTCTTCGACCAGCTCGGTTAACTCTTCGATGATGAAGGCGCCTTGTGACGGGTTTTCGTTCTTGGCCAGACCCCATTCGCGGTTGATGATGAGCTGGATCGCCATCGCGCGGCGCACCGAGTCTTCGGTCGGGGTGGTGATGGCCTCGTCGAACGCGTTGGTGTGTAAGCTGTTGCAGTTGTCGTAAATCGCGATCAGTGCCTGCAGCGTGGTTCGGATGTCGTTGAACTGGATTTCCTGCGCGTGCAGGCTGCGCCCGCTGGTCTGGATGTGGTATTTCAGCTTCTGGCTGCGTTCGTTGGCGCCGTACTTCTCTTTCATCGCCACGGCCCAGATGCGCCGTGCCACCCGGCCCATCACCGTGTATTCGGGGTCCATGCCGTTGCTGAAGAAGAAGCTCAGGTTCGGCGCAAAGTCGTCAATGTGCATGCCGCGTGCCAGATACGCCTCGACAAAGGTGAAGCCGTTGGAGAGGGTGAACGCCAGCTGGCTGATCGGGTTGGCACCCGCTTCGGCAATGTGGTAACCACTGATGCTCACGCTGTAAAAATTACGCACGTTGTGGTGCACAAAGTAGCTGGCGATGTCACCCATGACTTTGAGGCTGAACTCGGTGCTGAAGATGCAGGTGTTCTGGCCCTGGTCTTCTTTCAGGATGTCGGCCTGCACCGTGCCGCGCACATTGGCCAGCACCCATTCACGGATCTTTTGGCCTTCAGTGTCGGTTGGTTCGCGGCCGTTGTCTGCTGCGAACTTTTCCAGGTTCTGGTCGATGGCGGCGTTCATGAACATCGCCAGGATGCTGGGCGCCGGTCCGTTGATGGTCATGCTCACGCTGGTGTTGGGGCTGCACAAATCAAAACCGCTGTACAGAACTTTGAGGTCGTCAATCGTTGCAATCGACACGCCGGAATTGCCAACCTTGCCGTAGATGTCCGGGCGCGGATCGGGGTCGTTGCCGTAGAGTGTGACCGAGTCAAATGCGGTGGACAGGCGCTTGGCTGGCATGCCTGAGCTGAGCAGCTTAAAACGTTTGTTGGTGCGAAATGGGTTACCTTCCCCGGCGAACATACGCGTTGGGTCTTCGTTTTCGCGCTTGAAGGCGAAGGTGCCTGCGGTGTAGGGGTAGCTGCCGGGCACGTTGTCGAGCATCAGCCACTTCAGGATCTCGCCGTGGTCCTCGTATCGGGGCAGGCAGACTTTGCGAATGGGCGTGCCACTCAGGCTCCTGGTAGTGAGCGCAGTGCGGATTTCCTTGTCGCGGATTTTGACGACGTATTCGTCACCCGCATAGGCATGCTGCATCTCGGGCCACTGTGCCAGCAGTTTGTGGGCTGAGGGGTCTTGCACTTGCTCGCGTTGTTCGGCCAGTTTTTGAGCGGCCTCGGCTGCCGCGCCGGTGCCGTTGTCTTGCAGCATCGTGGCGGCGGCGTGCAACTGCTGGATTTCACGCGCCAGTCTGGCTTGGGTGCGGGCTTTGGTTTTGTAGGCACGCACGGTGTCGGCAATCTCGGCCAGGTAACGGGTGCGTGCGGCGGGCACCACCGGGCTCTGGTTGGTGCTGTGGCGCACCGTCACCGTCGGCAGGTGCGAATCACCCAGCGGCAGGCCGAGTTCACCGAGACGCACTTTTAACGCCTGGTACAGCGCGGTCACGCCGTCGTCGTTAAAACGGGCGGCCATGGTGCCAAACACCGGCATCTGCTCGGGCGGTACGGTAAAGGCCTCGCGGTTGCGCTGCACCTGTTTGGCCACATCGCGTAGCGCATCAGAAGCACCTTTGCGGTCAAACTTGTTGATGGCGACAAACGCGGCAAAGTCCAGCATGTCGATTTTTTCCAGCTGGCTGGCGGCGCCAAACTCGGGTGTCATCACGTAGAGTGGCACATCCACATGCGGCACGATCGCCGCGTCACCCTGGCCAATGCCCGAGGTCTCCACAATGATCAGGTCGAAACCCGCCACTTTGCAGGCGGCCAGCACATCGGGCAAGGCGGCGCTGATCTCGGAACCAAAGTCGCGTGTGGCAAGGGAGCGCATGAACACCTTGGGGCCGTTTTGCCAAGGACTGATGGCATTCATACGGATGCGGTCACCCAGCAGCGCGCCGCCACTCTTGCGCCGACTAGGATCAATGCTGATCACCGCCACGCGCAGGCTGTCGTTTTGATCGAGTCGCAGGCGGCGGATCAATTCGTCAGTCAGGCTCGACTTGCCCGCACCACCGGTGCCGGTGATACCCAGAACAGGTATTTTTTTGGTAGCTGCCAGCCGTTGTATATCAAGGGATAGAGCCTTAAAAGGCACTGAAAACTCGCCTTTGCCCACGCCCGATGCGTTTTCGTTCTCCAGCGCGGTGATGAGTTGCGCCAGTGCGCGCCAACTGGCATCGGTGTGGCCCTGGATGGCATCGATCTGGGTCGGTGCGTAGCCGCTGAGGTCCAGGTCACAACGTTTCACCATCTCGCCAATCATGCCGGCCAGGCCCATGCGCTGGCCGTCTTCGGGGCTGAAGATATGTTGCACACCGTAGGCATGTAACTCGGCGATCTCGCTGGGCACAATCACGCCGCCACCACCGCCAAACACTTGGATGTGGGCTCCACCCCGGCTCTTGAGCAGGTCCACCATGTATTTGAAATACTCCACATGGCCGCCTTGGTAGGAGCTGATGGCAATACCCTGCACGTCTTCCTGTAACGCGGCGGTCACCACCTCGTCCACACTGCGGTTGTGGCCCAGGTGGATCACCTCGGCACCCATGCTCTGCAGGATGCGGCGCATGATGTTGATCGAGGCGTCGTGCCCGTCAAACAGGCTGGCAGCGGTGACAAAACGCACCTTGTGGGTAGGGCGGTATTGGGCCAGGGCTTCGATGCCGGTGGACAGGTCGGTCATGGTTGTCTCCAGTCGGGTACTTATCTTTTTAGGATTCAAACCGTGATTTCATCGGTTTGAACTGACTTGACGTTGACGTAAACGTCAATCTGGATTCGCATGTTACTTGAAAGTGCGCTTTCGCGTTACATTGCGCCTTGACACCCGGCGTGGGTGCCTAGCCTCCGTCTTGAACATCTTCTGACCCAATGCCATGACACCGATCCAGCTTTTTGACACTGCCTCCAGCACCTACACCTATGTGTTGTTTGACCCGGCCAGCCGTGACGCCATCATCATCGACCCGGTGGACACCCAGATCGCGCGTGACCTGCAGGTGTTGCGTGAACATGGCCTCAAACTCATCTGGGCGTTGGAAACCCATGCCCACGCCGACCACATCACCAGCGCGGGCCAGCTGGCCGAACTGGCTGGCGCCAAAACCACCGCACCGGCAGGCTGTGGTATCAGCACCGCGTCGGTGCAACTCAAGGATGGCGATGTGCTGGCCTTCGGGGCCGAGCAGATCCGCGCCCTGCACACACCGGGCCACACTGCGGGCAGCATGAGTTTTGTCTGGCGCAACCACGTCTTCACCGGTGACACCCTGCTGATCAATGGGTGTGGTCGCACCGATTTCCAATCCGGCAGTGCGGCGCAGATGTACCACAGCCTGACCGAGGTGTTGTTCAAGCTGCCCGACGACACCATCGTCTGGCCGGGCCATGACTACCAGGGCAAAACCCAGTCCAGCATCGGCCAGGAAAAAGCCAGCAACGCCCGGGTGGCGGGTAAAAGTCAGGCCGAGTTTGTGGCCATTATGGGTGCCCTGAATTTGCCGCCACCCCAACGTATTGGCGAGGCGGTGCCCGCCAACCTGCGTTCAGGCCTGCGCCATGATGCGCCAGCGCCAGAGCGCCTGCTGCCGCGCCTGGCCGAGGGTTACGCCGGGGATGTGTCGCCCACCCTGGCCTGGCGGTGGTTTGAGTCAGGTGAGGCGGTGCTGGTCGATGTGCGCACCGACGCCGAACGCGCCTGGGTCGGTTTTGTGCCCGGGGCTACCGCTGTAGCCTGGAAACAATGGCCCGGCATGGCCATGAACCCGGACTTTGATGCGCAGTTGCACGCGGCTGTACCCGCTGGTAAAAAAGTGCTGTTGTTGTGCCGCAGTGGTGTGCGCTCGGTCGCAGCGGCCCAGCGTGCCACTGAACTGGGGCTGCAGGCCTACAACATCCTCGAAGGTTTTGAGGGCGACCCCAATGAAGACGCTCAGCGCAACCAGCGTGGTGGCTGGCGTTTCCACGGATTGCCCTGGCGCCAGGGCTAAGCTCCGGTTTAGCGGAAGCTCCTCGAGCTTCCTGTACTTCGTGTCTTGCCGGCAGCGGCTCGCTCCATCAAGGTTTTGCGTTGATGGTCATGCCGTGTGTTTGGTGCGGTCTATGAACCACTGTTGGGTTCGATCAGCACATGGCGGCAGCGGCTGTTTGGATTGACTGAAAAGCAACTGTCATACCAGATCGACGCATTCACCATGGCTGGCCGGTATCTGAATCGGCCTCCATGTGCAACTGCTTAAAACGTCGACGCACTTCAAAACAAAGCCATCTATTTTTGTCACCTTCGTGATGTTGGTGTTTGTCGTCGGACGGTCACATCTTTCTGTAAAACTCCGGGCATGGCGAGCGAAGATCTGATTGGGTCTTCAGAGTTATCTGAGCTCCCATGTTGTGTCAGCATAAAAAAATATCTCGTATCGGAACGTCGTAAGGAAATGAATTGTTTGCCAAATTATTTGGACCAGACTGGTATCGGCTAGAGCTCCGAACGCCAGACGGATGGGCTTTTTCAAGTCGCCGTCCAAAACCACCGCGCACCAGGGATATCTTGAATTCGCCCAACGCATGCGCTTTGCTGCGGCGTTGTGTCGGACAGGGGCAACCGCGAACAGCAGCAGGTGTTTTTGCTCACAAATTTGCCAGAAGCCGCCGCTCATTGCCGCCTCAACTTCTGAGTCCGGCCCTATTTGTAATTCGTTTGACAAACCGGCACGTATCCCGCCCTCAACACATTCAGGAGCGAAGTTCGCGCCCCCTTGGCTCGCGCTTCTCTGAACAAGGTGGGGCCAACATTGATCACGCCAGAAAGGTTGTTTTATGACTATTCGCCAATTGATTGTTTTACTCATTGTTTTGTCTATTGGTGCCTTGGGGGTCGGTGGCGGCGTCGCTGCTTTCTTGTCTCGGGGTAGCGCGGCTGAGGTAAAAGCAGTGACCGAAGGGGTTGTGCCCAGTTCGCTGGCATCGGTTGAATTGATGAGTCAGCTCAAGGATGTGCAGATCGCCACGCTGTCCATGGTGTCGGCGCCTGACCCGGATGCGGTTGCCAAAGCAGCACAAGACCTTGCTGACAGGAAAGTGCTGCTGCAGAAAGCACTGCGCCTTCAGTTTGCTCAGGCTGACAGCAACGCCCAGCGGGGGTTGATCACCCAGGCAGAAGAAAGCCTGGTGAATTATTTTGCTTCGATTGACGACACCGCCAAATACAAAATCGCGGGTCAAAAGGACATGGCGGAAGCGTTGCTGGGCGCCACCGTTGATCAGTATCTGCGTGAGCAAATGTCCATCATTGAAACCATACAGGTCGAAAAGCGCCGCAGCAAAGATGAGGCCATTCTGCGGATGAATGACAACCTGAGGGACACGTTCAAAACCCTGCTGACCATCACCCTGGCATCCGTGGCGCTGATGGGCGGGGTGGGGGTGATGCTCTACCGCCGCATCATCCGGCCCATCAACGACATGCAGGCGAAGATGACGGATATTGCGACCACCCAGGACTTTAGCCACCGGGTTCCGGTCATGCGGTCAGATGAGATTGGAAAGTCCATCGTGGCCTTTAATACCATGATCGAGAAGATTCAGGAAAGCTCTGAATTGGTCAAACAAAAGACCGCTGATATTCAGGCCATGCTGCATTACATCCCTCAGGGTATCTTGACGATTCTGCCTGGCAATACGGTGCATCCAGAGTACTCGGCATANCTTGAGACGATTCTTGAGACCCAGGAAATTGGTGGACAGGATCTCATGAAGCTGGTTTTTTCACACACCGACTGCAATGCAGATGTGTTGTCCCAAATCGAAGTCACCAGCGCGGCTTGTATTGGTGAAGACGTGATGAATTTTGAATTCAACGCCCACTTGCTGGTCAAGGAAATTCAGAAAACGATGCCCGATGGTCGACTCAAGATTTTTGACCTGACGTGGTCACCGATTACCGATGAATCCGACACCACACTTCGATTGATGTTGAGCTTGCGAGACGTCACCGAACTACGCGCCCTGGCGGCCGAGGCCAGTGAGCAAAAACGTGAATTGGCCATCATCGGCGAAATACTGGCGGTCCATCAGGAAAAATTCCACGCCTTTGTGGACAGCGCAAAAAAACTCATCGCTGAAAATCGTTGCTTGATTGAACAGGCCGGTGAGCAAGGCAGCAGCTTCAAGGACCCGGCACAGGTCAATGTGTTGTTTCGCAATATGCACACCGTCAAAGGCAACGCCCGAACTTACGGTTTGCTGCATTTGACCCATGTGTTCCACGATGCCGAGCAGTCATACGATGTGCTGCGGAAAAATGCCGAGGCCCCCGTGAGCCGCGAGCAGCTGCTTGCCGAGCTAGACACAGCAAGCGCCTTCCTAGAAGAGTACGAGCATATCAACGAGGTGAAGTTGGGCCGTAAAGAACCTGGGCGTCGCGGTGGGGTTGACAAATTCCTGATGGTTCAAAGGGATCACATCCAGCGGGACATGGATTTGCTGAAGCACGTGGACGAAACCAGCCTTCCCGCGTTGCGGAATGTGGTTGTGCGCTTGCGAAACAGTTTGCAATTGATTGGCACCGAAAGGATCCAGGATGTACTCGCCAGTGTGCTGGACTCCGTGCCATCCCTCGCCAAGGAACTGGGCAAGGAGGTGCCGCAACTGGTGGTCAACGATCACAACATCATGGTTAAAACGCAGGTGGCTGATCTGCTGAAAAATGTCTTCATGCACCTGTATCGCAACGCGATGGATCACGGGATCGAGTCGGCTGAAAAACGTCTGGCCCAGGCCAAATTGCCGGCCGGTCGTATCACACTTGATCTGTCTTTGGATGATGAGGTGTTCACGCTTCGCTTGCGTGACGACGGACGAGGTCTGGCTTTGGATGTGATTCGGGCCAAAGCCATCGACAGTCAATTGATGGATGCCGAGCAGCCCATCAGTGCTTATGCCATTGCACAGCTCATTTTTCATCCTGGTTTGTCAACCGCCCAAAGTGTCACCGCAGTGTCAGGTCGGGGTGTTGGCATGGACGCCGTCAAAGGTTTTATCGAAAGCCAAGGTGGCTCCATTTCACTCAATTTGTTGCCCGATAACGGTGATGCTGAGCATCGGCAGTTCGAAACTCTGATTTGTCTGCCCGGCGAATTTGCTGTCAAGGCCATGGTGCTGACCGACATCAGCTTGGTGGTATGACCGAAGTTGTTGCTGCCCTGTTGCTGGGGGCTTTGTTGGGCGGTGCTGCCATGGCCTGGCTGATCCGTCTACGCAAGCCGAATACGCCTGACACAGTGCCCGGGCAGGCGTTTCGGCTGGTGCAAGATCAATTGCAAGAGGCTTTGGCGCAATTACAGGTCCAAAGTGATCAACACCAATGGCGCGAGCAGGAGATTTTGGACAACGCCACTGAACTATCCAGGGCGCTTGATGAGCACAAGCAGTTGTTGTCAGAAATCCAGGCGAATTTCTCCGAGATCAATGGTCAGGCCTTGGTGGAATGTGACGCCTTTGGCCGCGGCGTGGGCAGCTTGTTGGGCCTGGTCAAGACGTTTGAGCGCTGGCATGCTGATATGAACAACCTGATCATTCACAACCGTGAAATGCATGGCAAGAATGATGATTTCAGCGCCATCGTGAAACAAATGGTGATTGTGACGCTCAATGCCTCGATCGAAGCAGCGCGCGCCGGTGAACATGGTCGCGGCTTTGCAGTGGTGGCAGACGAAATGAGGACGCTGGCCGGACGCGCCGAGAAATTATCTGACGATTATCGAAAGAACCTGTACCAAAACGATCTGATCACGGTGAACACGTTTCAAGATTTACAAGCTGGCGGCAAGATGATCATTGGTTCATTGGTCGGCCTTGAATTGACCTTCAAGAAAATCAGAGAGCGGCTCAGTGCCTGAACAGCCACCATGATCAGTACCAATGCTTGTGATGGGTTTGACCACTTGCTGAAGCAGGGCATCAAAAACCACCTTGTGAATCAGGAAAGCGACAGTTATGAAATTCTTACCGTGGGTGAACTTGCAAGCACGCACGAATCGCATCTGGTTGTTTTGACAATCTCTTCCTACCTGTTTCGGTTGATGGTGTTCATTCATTTTGCAGCCGACGAACCAAGCCGCTTGCACCTGGCCAAGCTGAGCAGAATCAGCGTTAACGACATGAACGAACAGGTTTTCATGGATGCCATTTGTGAGCGCGCCAATATGTTCTGTGGCGCCCTGAGCCGGGATCTCGCGCTCTCGTTTCCCCATGTTGGCATGTCAACCCCCAACGTGGTTGACCGACGCTGCGCCTCACACCTGCATCTGCTCAATCCTGCGTATGTTCGTCACTTCAAGGTGGATGTGAATAACGCGGCTAGTTTCTGCGTCACCTTGTGTGTCAATGACTATGACCAGCTAGATTTCCTGGTGGACAAGATGGCCGCAGAAGTTGACGGTGGTGAGCTGGAAATGTTTTGATGGATGCCAATATCACGGAGACCCCCATGCCTCAGGAGATCAAGATTGTCAGTAAATTTCTGGTGCTTGATGACGACCAGAGTTGCCGCGACCAAATCCGAAAGTTTTGCGATGAAAACAACCTCATTCCTTTGAAAGTACAAGCTGACAATGTGATGGGTGTGTTGAAGTCCAATGTCGATTTAGGTGGCATTTTGTTGGCTGAAAATTTCGGGTCCGATTCGAGCTCCGGACTTCAATTGGCCCATGCCATTCATGCCGCTCGTCCCGAATTGCCCATTTTTTTAAGGCGGGAGAGTTGCGAATACCTCGACGATCTGGCGCCTCAAGACCAGCGCCTGTTTGCCTCAGCCTTCATGGTTGGCAATATAGTGCATCTTCGGGCTGCACTGGACGAATCCATCTTCAGTTTTGCCTACCCCAATGTGTTGGTGCGAGGCATTTCGGAACTGACAACGGCAGCCCTGGAGAGCCAGTTCATCAACATGAAATCCGAGGTTGAAGCGCCCTACATCGTGCGTGATAAATTGATTTTTGGCGAAATCTTTACCCTCATTCCAGTAGAAAACAACTGGTGCCGAGGCTACATGATGCTTCAGTCTGAAGAGCAGAGCTTGTTGGAGTTGGTCAAATTTGACCGAACGCATGTCAGTGCAGACAAGGCCGACAATTTCAGAGGTCTCAACGGTGTGCTGGGCGAAATCACCAACTTGGTTTGGGGCGCTTTCAAAAACCGATATTCGGGTGTTGCCAGTACTGACAGGCACTTGTCACAAGTGCCGATCGTGATCAATCACTTGCATCGCTATATTTCTTTTGGGTCTGACAACCCGCAACTGTGTTTTCGCTACACCTTGACCGATCTGGCGCATGCAGACGCCAGCCCGCTGGTGATCAACCAGAAGTTTGTTTTTAATCTGAACTGGAATCCAGATGATTTTTCTGAGAACGAGACATCGGTGGAAGACTTGGTGAGCGCGGGTGAACTTGATTTATTTTGATTTGGAGTAACACATGGCACAAATATTGGTAGTGGACGATTCGGCCACAGTTCGTAACGAGGTCGGCGACTTTTTAACAACGAGCGGCATGAGCGTGTCTTTTGCTGTTGATGGCCGCGATGGGTTGGCCAAACTCAAATCGGACCCATCGATCAAGCTGGTCGTTTGCGACATCAATATGCCCAACATGGATGGACTGACGATGGCAGAGAAAGTGCGCAGTGAGCTGCAGAATCAAAGCGTCAGCATCATCATGCTGACGACGGAGAACTCGCCAGCGATGAAAGAACGCGGCAAGGCAGCTGGCATCAAGGGATGGATTGTCAAGCCGTTCAAGGGCGATGCTGTGTTGCCAACCTTCAAAAAATTAGTTGGTGTCTGATTTTTTCTAGCGGCTTGACAAGTCGCTGTCAACGCTGTTAACGCTGTTAACCCTAGCACGGGTCGGTTTTTGCCGGACGACGGGCACATTCTTTGAGGTTGAGTTTTGTGCCGATAATCCCCGCCATGACTTTTTTGGCTATGGACGTGGGCAATACCCGCCTGAAATGGGCCCTGCATGCAGCACCAAGGCGCGACGCCCCGGTGCTGGCACAGGGGGTGCAATTTCTCGAGAACATCGAAACACTGGCCGATGGCGACTGGTCACACATCACGCCGCCGCGTTGTGTGCTGGGCTGCCTGGTGGCGGGTGATGCTGTCAAACGCCGGGTCGAAGAACAGATGGAGCTGTGGGATGTGTCGGCTCAATGGGTGGTGGCCGCCAGCGAAGAGGCGGGTGTCACCAATGGTTATGACTACCCGGCACGCCTGGGTGCCGACCGCTGGGTGGCGATGATTGGCGCCTGGCACCGTGGCCTGGCGCAAGGCCCGGCGCGACCGATGGTGGTGGTGATGGTAGGCACAGCGGTCACCGTTGATGCGCTGGATGCCACCGGCCGTTTCCTCGGTGGACTGATCTTGCCTGGCCACGGCATCATGCTGCGCGCCATGGAGGCCGGCACTGCGGGCCTGCGTGTGCCTACCGGCAGTGTGGTCGACTTCCCCACCAACACCAGCGATGCCCTCACCAGTGGCGGCACGTTTGCAATTGTCGGCGCGGTGGATCGTATGGTGCAGCATGTGCGCCAGCGCTGTGGCGCTGAGCCGCTGTGTTTGATGACCGGCGGTGCTGGCTGGAAGGTGGCGCCCAGCATGACCCAGCCTTTTGAGCTGGTGGAGAACCTGCTGTTTGACGGTCTGCTGGAAATGGCTGAGCGGCGTTTTGGCCACTGACAGCGGCGAATGGCTTGCCATATTTGGGGCTTTGACGTTACATTCGCGGCGTTCGTTTTTGGCCCCCAGGGGCTCACAAGGTGAACTTCAAAGGAACTTGAGTCCAATGACACCTCATCCCGCTGACCGCTGAGGCTCGTTGGGATATTCGGAACACTGAAGCGGAAAGTGTGCATGAAATTTCTATCTGGTTTGAGCGTCATGGCTCGGTTGACGGTGACTTTTGGTGCCTTGTTGATTCTGCTGTTTGCCAGTGCTGGTCTGGCGCTGTTGCAGCAACAGCAGTCCGCCCGGGCAATGGACCAACTGGTCAGCAGTGACCTGGAGAAACTGCGTTTGACGGAGACCTGGAAGGCGCTGTCACAGGAAACCACCGTGCGTCTGATGGCTGTTAATCGGTCAACTGACCCTGCACTGGCCCAGCTTTTTGGCCCTGAAATTGGCCCCCTGGTCAAGGCGGTTGGCGCCATGTTCAACCAGATTCGCGAGCTATCCACCTCTGACGAAGAGAAAGCTTGGTTTGACGCCATGACACCCAAGCGCGAGGCCTTGCTCAAGTCTTTGGGGCAAATGGCAGAACTGCGCAAAAGTGGGGATGTGGACGGGGCAGTCAAAGCTTTTGACGAAGGCTTTGTCCCGGCCCAAAAAAGTTACAACGCACACATTGCCGCCTTTTCTGCACTGCAACGCAGCTTGATGGATGCCAAGGTGGCAGAACTCGAGACGCAGGCGCGTCAGCGAGCCCTGTGGCAGTTGGGGATTGCCGTGGTGCTGGGCTTGCTGGGTTTGTGGATGGCATTGGGCGTGACGCGGCACATCAAACGCTCGCTCGACGCGGCGGTATCGGTGGCCCGCGCGGTCGCCGGTGGTGATTTGAGCCAACAGCCGCAAGTGCAGGGCCACGACGAGTTTGCTGAGTTGATGCGCAATATGGGCGAGATGACCAGTTCCTTGGAACGCATCGTCTACCAGGTGCGCCAAGGCACCAACAGCATCGCCACCGCATCCACCGAAATTTCTCAGGGCAACAACGATTTGTCGCACCGTACTGAACAGCAGGCCAGCAATGTACAGCAGGTGGCCTCCGCCATGGACGAAATCACACAGTCGGTGCGCCAGAATGCCGACCATGCACGACAGGCCAACACGCTCTCGCAGGACGCCAGCCTGGTGGCGCAGCGTGGTGGGGAGGCGGTGTCCCGTGTGGTGACCACCATGAGTGANATCAACAGCGCCTCACATCGCATTGAAGAGATCATTGCGGTGATTGATGGCATTGCTTTTCAGACCAATATCCTGGCGCTCAATGCGGCGGTGGAAGCGGCGCGTGCGGGTGAGCAAGGGCGTGGGTTTGCGGTGGTGGCGGGCGAGGTGCGCACATTGGCGCAGCGGTCAGCACAGGCGGCCAAGGAAATCAAGACCCTGATCTCAGACTCCAGCGACAAGGTGCGCCTGGGCAGCGAGCAGGTCGAAGGTGCCGGACGGACCATGGACGACATCATGCAAGCGGTCAAACGCGTCAGTGCCCTGGTGTCCCAGATCAGTGATGCCACCGATGAACAGGGGCGCGGCATCACCCATGTAGGAGACTCGGTCAGTGAAATCGACCAGATGACCCAGCAAAATGCCGCCCTGGTCGAGCAGGCCGCTGCCGCTGCAGACTCCATGCGCCGCCAGGCACAAGAGCTGGAGCAAGCGGTCTCGGTGTTTCACCTGGCATCCGCCGTGGGAACCCGACCGCTCTTGCGCTGACTCTGCTGTGGCTGTGTCAGCGGCCCGGCTACCGCTCTCTCCGCTGCCCGGCCTTCTGATGGCGGAGGTTGTAGTTTAAGTTGGATTTGATGTAAAAACGGCCTCTAGCCCTTTTGCATAAAGGGCTTCTAGCTACCTTTTATATAGCTAGATGATGTTGATCAGCCGGGGTGCTATCAGGCTCGGCTGAGCCAGCGTTGCGCCAGCCGCACCCAGTAGGTTGCGCCCAGTGGCAATAACGCGTCGTTGAAGTCGTAACTGGCGTTGTGCAACACACAGGGGCCGGCACCGTGGCCCAGTTCGCGGTGACTGCCGTCGCCGTTGGCGATGAAGGCGTAACAGCCTGGTTTTTGCAGCAGCATGTAGGAAAAATCTTCCGCGCCCATGGTCGGCTCCTGCACGTGCACCTTGTCAGCGCCCACAATCTCGGCCATCACCTGGCGGCAAAATTCGGCTTCAGCTGCGCTGTTGATGGTGGGGGGGTAGTTGCGGTGGAAGTCAAAGTCGGCGCTCAGGCCAAACGCGGCACACAGCTGGGCTGTCATGTCTTTCATGCGTTGTTCGATCAGGTCCAGCACGTCAAACGAGAAGGTGCGTACCGTGCCCTGCAATTCGCAGCTGTTGGGGATCACGTTGGTGGCTTCACCGGCGTGGATCATGGTGACCGAGATCACACCAGCGTCGATCGGCTTGAGGTTGCGGCTGATGATGCTCTGGAAACCTTGCACCAGTTGGCAGGCCACCGGCACCGGGTCCAGCGCGTTGTGCGGTATCGCGGCGTGGCCGCCTTTGCCACGGATGGTGATCTTGAACTCGTTGCTTGATGCCATTACCGGCCCCGGGCTCGCTGCAAACGTGCCATCTTCGTAGCCGGGCCAGTTGTGCAGGCCAAACACGGCTTGCATCGGGAATTGCTCAAACAGACCGTCCTTGATCATCTCGCGTGCGCCACCGCCGCCTTCTTCGGCGGGCTGGAAGATCAGGTAGACGGTGCCGTCAAAGTCGCGGTGGCTGCTGAGGTACTGCGCTGCCGCCAGCAGCATCGCGGTGTGGCCGTCGTGGCCGCAGGCGTGCATCTTGCCGGGGTGGGTGCTGGCGTGGGCAAAGGTGTTGAGTTCTTGCATCGGCAGCGCGTCCATGTCGGCGCGCAGGCCCAGCGCGCGGCCGTTGGCACCACCGTCGCGCCCGTGCAGGATGCCCACCACACCGGTGGTGCCTAGGCCTCGGTGCACCGGGATGCCCCATTCGGTGAGTTTGCCCGTCACCACGTCGGCGGTGCGGACTTCTTTAAAACACAGCTCCGGGTGGGCGTGGATGTCTCGTCGCAGCGCGGCGATGTCGGGGCTGTTTTGGGTGATGGCGTCGATGAGTTTCATGGTGGGCGGGGCAGGTTGCAGATAGGCCGAAGGGCAGTGATGGCATTATGAAGCGGGTGATGAGTCCTTCTTGCTGGTGATGCTGTTGGTGCTTGCCATCCATTGGCACGGGTTCAAGGGGCGCCTGTTCAGTGGGTGCCTGTTCCGTTCGTGATGGTCATCCCGTGTGTTGGTTATCCAGTGGTGTGGGTGCGCCGGGGCGGGTATGGCCAGGGGCCTCATACTGGGGTACCAGAAATTGGCCCCTGGCCATA
>WSSedL1CaDRAFT_10001246_pt1 | contig 15437 bp, 27 predicted proteins | sample WetSurSL1Cattail_FD_9464 | JGI IMG/M metagenome (IMG submission 9464)
TTCCGATCGCGATGGAAGAGAAGCTTCGCTTCGCCATTCGCGAAGGCGGCCGTACCGTCGGGTCCGGCGTCGTCGCAAAAATCCTCAAATAAGGAGCGGGTATCGGCCTTAGGCCGTCTCGGAGAGTAAACAATGCAAGGTCAGAACATCCGCATACGGCTGAAGGCCTTCGATCACCGCATCCTCGATCATTCGACGCGGGAAATCGTCAATACTGCGAAACGCACCGGTGCCCAGGTCCGCGGCCCCATTCCGCTGCCGACCAACATCGAGCGTTTCACCGTCAATCGTTCCCCGCATATCGATAAGAAGAGTCGTGAACAGTTCGAAATTCGGACCCACAAGCGTCTCCTCGACATAGTCGATCCCACGCCGCAAACCGTCGATGCTTTGATGAAGCTCGATCTTGCGGCCGGTGTCGACGTCGAAATCAAGCTTTAAGGAGGTGCGCAGATGCGCACAGGCGTCATCACGCAGAAGGTCGGCATGACCCGCCTCTTTTTAGAGGACGGCAAGCATGTGCCCGTCACGGTACTGAAGCTCGACGGCTGTCAGGTCGTGGCGACGCGTAAGCTCGAAAAGGACGGCTATACGGCCGTTCAACTCGGCTCCGGGTTCGCCAAGCCGAAGCGTTTGACCAAAGCCGATCGCGGAAATTTCGCCAAGGCCGAGGTAGAACCGAAGAAGAAGTTGGCAGAGTTTCGTGTCGATCCTGCGAACCTTCTGGAAATCGGCGATGTGATCAAAGCGGATCACTTCGTCGCGGGTCAGAAGGTCGATGTGACGGGCGTGACCCTGGGACATGGTTTTTCCGGCGCGATGAAGCGCTGGAACTTCCGCGGCTTGGAAGCCACCCACGGCGTGTCGATATCGCATCGTAGTTTGGGCGGCACCGGCGGACGTCAGGATCCCGGCAAGACCTTCAAGAACAAGAAGATGCACGGGCATTTCGGCGTTGACCGGGTGACCACGCTGAACCTTGAGATCGCCAAAGTCGATGTCGAGCGCGGCTTGATCATGATCCGCGGCGCGGTGCCTGGCTCCAAGGGCGGCTGGGTGATGGTGCGCGATGCCGTCAAGAAGCCGCTTCCCAAGGACGTGCCGATGCCGGGTTCGGTGCAGAAGCGCGAAGCCAAGGTTGCCGCGGGGGGTGAGGTATGAAAACCCAAGTTCTTTCCCTCGATGCCAAGGCCAACGGCGAAATCGAATTGAGCGATGCGATTTTCGGCTTGGAGCCGCGCGCCGACCTGATCCAACGGGTGGTGATTTGGCAGTTGGCCAAACGCCGTTCCGGTAACCACAATATATTGACCCGTGCCGAAGTGGATCGCACCAAGCAGCGCGTCGGCAAGCAGAAGGGCGGCGGTTGCGCCCGTCACGGCCCGCGCTCGGCCCCGCTGTTTGTGGGCGGTGCCAAGGCGATGGGGCCGGTGACGCACAGCCACGAGTTCGATCTGCCAAAGAAGGTTCGTGCGCTAGGGCTGAAGCATGCTTTGTCGGCCAAGGCAAAGGCGGGTGCTCTGGTGGTGCTCGACGCTGCGGCGGCCAAAGACGTCAAGACCAACGTTCTCGCCAAGCAGCTCAAGGTGCTCGGTGCCGAGAATGCGCTGGTTGTCGACGGCAGCTTCGATAAGAACTTCGAAATGTCGGCCCGCAATCTGGCGGCTGTGTCGCTGGTGCCGGTGGCCGGCCTCAACGTCTACGACATCGTTCGTCGCGAGAAGCTGGTGCTGACCCAGGCCGCGATAAAAGCGATCGAGGAGAGACTGGCATGAAGACCCATCACGATGTCATTCTTTCGCCGGTGATCACCGAGAAGGCGACCAAGTTGACGGAAGTCAACCAGGTGATCTTCCGGGTGCCGCTTACCGCCACCAAGCCGCAGATTTCGGTAGCGGTAGAGACGCTGTTCAAGGTTAAGGTCAAGGCGGTCAACACCATCACGACCAAGGGCAAGAAAAAAGCGTTTCGTGGCGTTAAGTATTCACGCAGCGATTTCAAGAAAGCGATCGTGACCCTCGAAGAGGGCCACCAGATCGATATTACCACGGGGCTTTGAGATGGCGCTCAAACACTACCGGCCTATGACCAACGCCCAGCGCCAGCTGGTGCTGATCGACCGTTCCAGCCTCTACAAGGGCGGTCCGATCAAGGCGTTGACCGAAGGCTTGACCAAAAAAGGTGGCCGCAACAACACCGGCCGCGTCACCGTGCGCTGGCGCGGCGGCGGCCACAAGCAGCGCTATCGCATCGTCGATTTCAAGCGCACCAAGCATGGCGTGCCGGCGTTGGTCGAGCGGCTGGAGTTCGATCCGTGCCGTACGGCGTTCATCGCCCTTATCAAGTACAAGGACGGCGAGCTTGCCTACATCGTGGCGCCGCAGCGTCTGGCGGTCGGCGATACGGTGATTTCGGGCGACAAGGTCGACATCAAGCCGGGCAACGCGATGAAGCTGGGTTCGATGCCGATCGGCACCATCGTCCATAATATCGAGCTGAAGCCGGGCAAGGGCGCACAGCTCGCCCGTTCGGCTGGCGCCTATGCGCAGTATGTCGGCCGCGACGCCGGCTACGCCATCATCCGCCTAAATTCTGGCGAAATGCGCAAAGTCAGGCTCGATTGTTTTGCGACTGTGGGTGCGGTATCCAACCCCGACCACATGAACGAAGTGCTGTCCAAGGCCGGCCGCAATGTCTGGAAGGGCAAGCGCCCGAGCGTTCGCGGCACCGCGATGAACCCGGTGGACCATCCCCACGGCGGCGGCGAAGGCCGCACCAAAGGCGGCCGCAATCCGGTTACCCCGTGGGGCAAGCCGACCAAGGGCGCCAAAACCCGCAAGAACAAGCGCACCACCAAGTACATCGTGCGTTCGCGCCACGGCAAGACGACGCAAGGATAGTTGAGATATGGCTCGTTCGGTTTGGAAAGGCCCTTTTGTGGACGGCGACCTTCTTAAGAAGGCCGAGACCGCTCGCAGTTCGGGGCGCAAAGATGTCATCAAGACGTGGTCGCGGCGTTCGACCGTCCTGCCGCAGTTCGTCGGTCTGACCTTCGGCGTCTATAACGGCAAGAAGCACATCCCGGTGCTGGTGACCGAGGACATGGTGGGGCACAAGCTCGGCGAGTTTTCGCCGACCCGCACCTTCCACGGCCACTCCGGCGGCGGCGACAAAAAAGCGAAGAGGGAATAATGGGTAAGAAAGCACGCGCCCGCGTTCTTGCCGACCATCAGGCCAAGGCGGTCGGTCGCGCCATTCGGACATCGCCGCGCAAACTCAATCTGGTTGCGCAGGTGATCCGCGGTAAGAGCGCGGAAAAAGCGCTCAACGAATTGACCTTTTCGCCCCGTCGGGTTGCCGGCGAAGTCAAGAAGGTATTGCAGTCGGCTATTGCCAACGCCGAAAACAACCACGACCTCGACGTCGACGATCTGGTCGTCACCGAGGCCTCGGTCGGCAAGAATATCGTTATGAAGCGCTTTATGGCGCGCGCCCGCGGCCGCGGTGCCAGTATTCAGAAGCCGTTTTCTCAGATCACCATCGTGGTGTCGGAAAAGGAAAAACTGAAGCCGGCCAAGAAAGCCGCGCCGAAGGCCGAAGATGTCGTGTCGGAAGAAACGAAGCCTGCGGTCAAGAAGCCTGTGGCGAAGAAGGCCCCGGCCAAAAAGGCAGCGCCTAAAAAGAAATCAGCGCCCAAGGGCGATGAGGAGAAAGCGTAATGGGTCAGAAGGTCAATCCGACGGGCTTGCGCCTCGGCATCAATCGCACCTGGGATTCGCGGTGGTATGCCGGCAAGAAGGAGTACGGCAATCTCCTTCAGGAAGACATCAAGATTCGCGAGTATTTGAGCGAGGCCCTCAAGCAGGCCGGCGTCAGCCGCATTGTGATCGAGCGTCCGCACAAGAAGTGTCGCGTTACCATTCATTCGGCCCGTCCGGGCGTTGTGATCGGCAAAAAGGGCGCCGATATCGAGAAGCTCAAGAAAGACGTGCAGAGGTACACCACTGCGGAAGTGCATCTCAACATCGTCGAAATTCGCAAGCCTGAAATCGATGCCAAACTGGTGGCCGAGAATATCGCTCAGCAGCTAGAGCGCCGCGTCGCGTTCCGCCGGGTGATGAAGCGCGCCGTGCAGTCGGCGATGCGTCTGGGGGCCCAGGGTATCCGCATCAACTGCGGCGGGCGGCTCGGCGGCGCCGAAATCGCCCGCATGGAGTGGTACCGCGAAGGCCGCGTGCCCTTGCATACCCTGCGTGCAGACATCGACTATGGCGTCGCCACTGCCAAGACTACCTACGGCACTTGCGGGATCAAGGTTTGGATCTTCAAGGGTGAGATCATGGAACACGATCCGATGGCAGCCGACCGACGCAATGCCGAAAACACCGATCAGAAGCAGCCGCGCAATTCTGCGCCGGCGGCCGCTCCGGTTCCGGCAGCTTAATAGCCTTTGAAAGAGTAATGCCATGCTTCAACCCGCAAGAACAAAATTCCGCAAGCAGCACAAGGGCCGCATTCACGGTCCGGCCAAGGGCGGTACTGAGCTCAACTTCGGGGCCTATGGGCTTAAGGCGATAGAGCCGGAAAGACTGAATGCACGCGAGATTGAAGCGGCGCGGCGCGCCATCACCCGCGAGATGAAACGCGCCGGCCGTGTATGGATTCGCATTTTTCCCGATGTGCCGGTTTCGAAAAAACCCGCCGAAGTGCGCATGGGATCGGGTAAAGGTGCGCCGGAATTTTGGGTGGCGAAGGTCAAGCCCGGCCGCATTCTGTTCGAGATCGACGGCGTCGATCTCGTTACCGCCAAAGAGGCGATGCGTCTGGGCGCGGCCAAGCTTTCGGTTGCGACCAAGTTCGTCGCCCGCGAAGGTATGTGAGGCAGTCATGGCCGAGAAGAAAACATCGAAGAAAAAATTGTCCGACGAGATCAAGGCGGCGAAGGCGTCGTCCAAGGCGGACGAGTTTCGCGCCAAGAGCGTGGACGAACTGGGTGAGCAGCTTACGGCGCTCAAGAAAGAGCAGTTCAATCTGCGCTTCCAGCGTGCCAACGGACAGCTTGAGAAGACCAATCGCATCCGGGTGGTGCGCAAGGAAATCGCCCGCATCGAAACCGTTTTGACGGAGCAGCGCCGGAAGGCCGTCTGAAGGATAAGGGATATAAAAAATGCCAAAGCGCGTGCTGCAAGGCGTCGTGGTCAGCGACAAAAACGAGAAGACCGTCGTGGTCAAGGTGGAACGCCGTTTCGTCCATCCGGTTTTGGGCAAGATCGTGCGTCGTTCGAAGAAATATCACGCCCACAACGAACAGGCGGGAGTGAAGGAAGGCGATACCGTGCGGATTCGCGAGTGTAGGCCGATTTCCAAGCTGAAGTCTTGGGAAGTGGTAGAGCGAGTCACCGTCGGCTGACAGGCGGACATTTGGGAGAATAAGCTATGATACAGATGTCCAGCGAGCTAGATGTCGCCGATAATTCGGGCGCCCGCCGCGTGATGTGCATCAAAGTTCTCGGCGGTTCGCACCGTCGCTATGCCGACGTCGGCGACGTCATTGTGGTAAGCGTAAAGGAAGCCATTCCGCGCGGACGCGTGAAGAAGGGCGAGGTCGTCAAGGCGGTGATCGTGCGTACGGCGAAGGGCGTTCGCCGTCAGGACGGCAGCCTGATCCGCTTCGATAGCAACGCGGCGGTACTGATCAATGCGCAGAACGAACCGGTCGGCACCCGCATCTTCGGGCCGGTCACTCGCGAGCTGCGTGCAAAGAATCACATGAAGATCATTTCGCTGGCGCCGGAGGTGCTCTGATGGTCGCAAAAATCAAAAAAGGCGACAAGGTGATCGTCACCGCTGGTCGCGATAAGGGCAAGAAGGGCGAAGTGCTCAAGGTCTTCCCCAAGGAAGAGCGTGCTCTTGTCGCCGGTGTGAACATGGTCAAGCGTCACCAGAAGCAGAGTCAAAGTCAGCAGGGTGGCATTATTTCCAAGGAAGGCCCCGTGCATTTGTCCAATCTCGCGCATGTCGATCCGAAAACCGGTGGGGCGACCCGTATCGGTTGGAAGGAACTCGGCGATGGCCGTCGCGTGCGCTTTGCCAAGAAGTCCGGTGAGGTGATCGATGTCTGAGGCGGGAAAAGAGAAGAAGGCCAAAGAACCCAAAGCAAAAGATGCCAAGGTCGGGGCAGGCGTGCCCAAGGCCGAAAAGAAAGGCAAGAAGGGCGAGGACAAGTCCGGCGGCACCGCGGTGAAGGTGGGCGAGACCGCGCGCGAAGCCGGTTACGTGCCGCGCTTCAAGCAGCGGTACAATGAAGTGATCCGCCAGGCGCTGATCAAGGAATTCGGCTATACCAACCCGATGCAGGTTCCGAAGATCAATAAGATCGTGCTGAACATCGGCGCCGGCGAGGGTGCGCAGGATTCCAAAAAAATCCAGTCGGCTCAGAACGATTTGACGGCGATCGCCGGCCAGAAGGCGGTGATTACCCGGGCCAAGAAGTCGATCTCGACTTTTAAGATAACGGCCGGCCGTCCGGTAGGCGTGAAGGTCACTTTGCGCAAAGAGCGGATGTACGAGTTTCTCGACCGTCTGATCACCACTGCGTTGCCGCGGGTTCGCGACTTCCGCGGGGTCAGCGCCAAAAGCTTCGACGGCCGCGGCAACTATGCGATGGGTCTCAAAGAACACATCGTCTTCCTAGAAATCGATTACGACAGGACGGAAAACGTGTGGGGCATGGACATCATCATAAACACTTCTGCGAAGACCGATGCTGAAGCCGAAGCGCTTCTCAAGGGCTTCCAGTTCCCGTTCACGAATTAAGGCGAGGCGTCATGGCTAAGCTCTCTCAGATCAACCGCAATGCCAAACGCGAAATGATGGTGGCGAAATTCGCCGTCAAGCGCGCCGCGTTGAAGACCCAGTCCAGGGACGCAAGTCTTCCGCCGGAGGAACGGTTCGCAGCCCAGCTTAAGCTGGCGAAACTGCCGCGTAATTCGTCGAAGGTTCGCATCAAACACCGTTGCGGGCTTTCGGGGCGGTCCAAGGGATTTTACCGCAAGCTCAAGCTGTCGCGCATTGCACTGCGCGATCTGGCCAACTTTGGCCAGATCCCCGGCATGACCAAGGCGAGCTGGTAAGGAGATAAAAAATATGGCGGTCAACGATCCGATTGGCGATCTTCTTACGCGCATCAGAAACGGCCAGCTTCGCGGCATGGCTAAAATCAATTCCCCGACGTCGCGTCTGCGGGTCAGTCTGCTCGACGTGTTGAGGGAAGAGGGCTACATCCGCGGCTATGCCGAGGTTGAATTCAAGGGACATCGGGAACTTGAGATAGAGCTCAAATATTACGAAGGCCGTCCGGTCATTCGCGAACTGAAGCGGGTGTCGACGCCGGGTCGCCGGGTCTACGCCTCGGTGAAAGAATTGAAGCCGCATCGCCAGGGGCTCGGCGTGTCGATCGTCTCGACGCCGCAAGGGGTGATGACGGATTCGAACGCCCGCGAAAAGAACGTCGGCGGCGAAGTTCTCTGTCAGGTGTTTTAGGAGAAGACCATGTCTCGTATCGGCAAGAAGCCGGTTCCGCTGCCGAAGGGGGTTATCGCCTCGATCGAAGGCAAGACCGTCAAGGTCAAGGGGCCCAAAGGCGAGCTAAAAACCGTATTGGTCGAGGAAATCGACGCCGCCCTCGATGCGGAGCACGGCATCGTTCTGACCCCGCGCAAGGATATGGAAGCGGCCGACCGGATGTGGGGGCTTTCCCGTACTCTGGTCAACAATTTGGTACACGGCGTTACCCATGGGTTCGAGCAGAAGCTGGAAATTCAGGGCGTCGGTTACCGTGCCGCGGTGCAGGGCAAGGCCCTCAATCTGCAGCTTGGGTTTAGCCACGAAGTCAACTATCCGATTCCCGAAGGCATTTCGATTGCGGCTGAAAAGCCCACCATGCTGACGGTGTCTGGCATCGACAAGCAACTGGTCGGCCAGGTCGCGGCCGAGATTCGCGGCTATCGTCCGCCCGAGCCCTATAAAGGCAAGGGCGTGCGTTATGCCGGCGAATACGTCCGCCGCAAGGAAGGCAAGAAGAAATAGCCATGACCAAAACTCTATTCGATCGCCGCAAAGCGCGCGCCCGTTATCGCCTGAAGCAGACGTCGGTCGGTCGGCCGCGCCTTTCGGTGTTCCGTTCCGGCCGGCACATGTATGTCCAGGTAATCGACGATGCCGCCGGCGTCACCGTGGCTTCCGCCTCGACCAACGAGAAGGATGCCAAGATCGCCAAGTCGTGGAATGCCGACGCCGCCAAGACCGTCGGCAAGAAGATCGCCGAACGGGCGCTGTCCAAGGGCGTCAAGCAGGTAGTCTTCGACCGCGGCGGTTATATCTATCATGGGCGCGTCAAAGCGCTCGCCGATGCCGCCCGTGAGGGTGGTCTTGAATTTTAATAGAGGGACACAGGCACGTGGCGCGTGAAGGAAAAGACCGCGGCGATCGCGAAGAGCGCGACAACGAATTTGTCGATAAGCTGGTGCATATCAACCGTGTGGCCAAAGTGGTGAAGGGCGGCCGTCGTTTCGGTTTCGCCGCTCTTGTGGTGGTTGGCGATCAGCGCGGTCGGGTCGGTTTCGGCCACGGCAAGGCGCGTGAAGTGCCGGAAGCCATCCGCAAGGCGACCGAAGCGGCCAAACGCGCGCTGATCCGCGTGCCGCTCAAAGACGGGCGCACCCTGCATCACGAGACCCGGGGGCATCACGGTGCCGGCAAGGTTGTGGTGCGGCCGGCTCCGGCCGGTACCGGCATCATCGCCGGCGGTCCGATGCGTGCGGTGTTCGAGGCGCTTGGCGTCGGCGACGTGGTGTCGAAGTCGCTGGGCACCTCCAATCCCTACAACATGGTGCGCGCCACTTTCGATGCCTTGAAAAGCCAGCAGTCTCCTCGTCTCGTTGCGCAGCGCCGCGGCCGTTCGGTAGCCGAAATCATCTCCAAGCGCGAAGGCCACAAGGCCGAAGAGCCGACCGCATAAGGAAGTCCAACTATGGCTGACAAGAAGACACTGAAGGTCGAACAGGTACACAGTGCCGCCCGCCGTCCGGCGGTTCAGACCGCGACGCTGAAAGGCCTCGGCCTGGGCAAGCTGCACCGGGTGCGCGAGTTGGAGGATACCCCGGCGGTGCGCGGTATGATTGCCTCGATCCCGCATCTGGTGAAGATCGTCGAAGAGAGCAAGTGATATGAAACTCAACGAAATCCGCAACAATCCCGGCGCGCACAAGCGCAAAACCAAGGTCGGGCGCGGTTCCTCCTCGGGCCTCGGCAAGACTTCCGGGCGCGGCGTCAAGGGTGCCAAGGCGCGCACCGGTAATGCCGTGTACGGCTTCGAAGGCGGCCAGATGCCGCTGCACATGCGCATGCCCAAGCGCGGCTTCAACAATATCTTCGCCAACGATTTTGCCGAAGTGAACGTCGGCCGCATTCAGAAGGCGATCGACGAGAAGAAGCTCGACGTTTCCGCCAAGATCGACTTTGCCTTGCTGAAGGCGGCAGGGTTGTGCGGCAAGGCGCGCGACGGCGTCAGGCTATTGGGTGGCGGCGAACTCACCGCCAAGGTCGAAATTGAAGTGGCCGGCGCCTCGGTTTCCGCGATCGGCGCGGTGAAAAAGGCCGGCGGCAGCATCGTTACAACCTTCAAGAAGAAGGTCTACATGAACAAGAATGGCCAGCCGGGCAAGAAGTCTGTGCGGCGCGCCAAAGCAGCGGAAAAGAAGGCTGCACGCGGCGGTTGACCGTTAGGGCTTGCAGATGGGCCGGCCAACGCTAACGTATGGTCGGTTCGAAATAGGAGCGGGTAATGCCTTCGGCAGCGGAACAACTGGCGGCGAATTTCAATTTTAAAGCTCTGTCCAAGGCGACGGAGTTGCGTCAGCGTCTGATGTTCACGATGGGTGCGCTGATTTTCGCCCGCCTGGGTACCTATATCCCGATGCCGGGCATCGATCCCGGCGAAATGGCGCGCTTCATCAATACCCAAGGCGGCGGACTGCTGGACGTGTTCAACACGCTGGCGGGCGGCGCCGTCGGGCGCATGGCCGTCTTCGCGCTCGGCATCATGCCCTACATCACCGCATCGATCATCATGCAGATGATGACGTCGATCGTTCCCGAACTCGATGCGTTGAAAAAGGAAGGCGAAGCGGGTCGCAAGACCATCAATCAGTACACGCGCTACGCCACGGTGGTGTTGGCGGCGGTTCAGGCGTTCGGCATCGCGGTAGGCCTGGAGCACATGGGCGGCATCGTGCTCGAACCGGGGCCGTTCTTTCGGATTTCCTCGGTGGTGACGTTGACCGGCGGCACCATCCTGCTGATGTGGATCGGTGAACAAATCACCAGCCGCGGTGTCGGTAACGGCATTTCGCTGATTATTTTTGCCGGCATCGTCGCGCGGTTTCCGCAGCTTTTGGGGCAGGGGCTGGAAGGCGTGCGCACCGGGGCCATCAATCCTTTGTTGTTCGTCCTCATTCTCATCGGCGTCGTGGCGATGGTGTGCTTCATCGTTTACGTCGAGCGCGCCCAGCGCCGTCTGCTGGTGCAGTATCCCAAACGGCAGGTCGGCCAGAAGATGTTCGGCGGCGAGTCCTCGCATTTGCCGCTTAAACTGAACTTTTCCGGCGTTATTCCGCCGATTTTCGCGTCGTCGATCTTACTGGTGCCGTCGACCATCGCATCGTTCAATTCGCAGAACATGTCGGAGTTCATGCAGAACGTGCTGATCTATCTCGGCCCCGGCAAACCGGCATATTTGGCGCTTTACGGGCTGATGATCGTGTTCTTCGCCTTCTTCTACACGTCCCTCGTCTTCAATCCCGAGGAGACGGCGGAAAACCTCAAAAAGTACGGCGGCTTTATCCCCGGTATCCGGCCGGGCAAGAAGACCGGAGAATACATCGATTTCGTGCTGACCCGGATCACTGTGGTCGGCGCGATGTATTTGACCATCGTTTGCATCATACCCGAATACTTACGCAGCGATATTTCGTTCGCACTGGGAGGGACCTCGATTCTGATCGTGGTCAGCGTGACGATGGATACCGTGGCGCAGATACAAAGCCATCTGATCGCGCAGCAATACGAAGGGCTGATCAAAAAAGCCAAGTTGAGAGGAGTACGCCGTTGAACATCATTCTTTTCGGGCCTCCGGGCTCGGGCAAGGGCACCCAGGCCAAGCTGCTTCAATCCGATCGCGGGCTGCCTCAGTTGTCGACCGGCGATATGCTGCGTGCCGCCATTGCCGCCGGCACCGAACTTGGCAAGAAGTGCAAGGCGATCATGGATGCCGGCGAGCTGGTGTCCGACGAGATCGTCATCGGTATCATCGCCGAACGCTATGCGCAGAAGGATTGCGCGGGCGGGGCGGTGTTCGACGGTTTCCCGCGTTCCATTCCCCAGGCGGAAGCGCTCGATAAGATGCTGGGGAATGCCGGCCAGGCGATCGATCTGGTGATCGAGCTGAAGGTTAACGACGAAATCCTGATCAAGCGGGTCGAGCAGCGGATCAAGGAAAGCGGCGGGGTCGCCCGTGCCGACGATACGCCGGAAACCCTCAAGAACCGTTTGGCGGTTTACTACAAGAATACGGCACCTTTGCTCGACTACTATAAGGCGCAGGGCAAGCTTAACACCGTCGACGGCATGGCGCCGATCGACGAGGTGACCCATGCCATTGCCGCGGTTATCGATGCGGCCGAAGGGAAGTAAGGTTTAGGCGGACCGGAAAGTCCAAAACCGGAACTGCCGGGAGTTGACTGGGAGGCGCGCATTCCTATAATCCGCGCCCCGCGGTAAGTTTGGAAATGCGGTTTTCCGTCAAAACGGCGGATGTCCCCTGTCGGGCACGAGAGGGGTTTTTTAAAATAAAGCCATATCAATGGCTTAACCTGAGCGGAGACGGTCGTGGCTCGTATTGCCGGTGTTAACATTCCTACCCAGAAGCGGGTCGAGATCGGCCTGCGCTATATTCATGGCATCGGTCCCGCCAAGGCCAAGGAAATTTGCGATAAGGTCGGCATCTCGCCCGAGCGTCGCGTCCATGACCTGTCCGAAACGGAGCTCATTCAAATTCGCGAAGTCATCGATCGCGAGTACTTGGTGGAAGGCGATCTTCGCCGCGACGTGGCGATGAATATCAAGCGCTTGATGGATCTCGGCTGCTATCGGGGCTTACGTCACCGCAAGAGCCTGCCGGTCCGCGGTCAGCGCACCCATACCAATGCCCGCACCCGCAAAGGCCCGGCCAAGGCGATCGCCGGCAAGAAGAAAGTGACGAAGTAATATGGCTCCTCCCGCAACAGAAAAGAAGTCCGCCCCCCGCGGTCGCAAGAAGGAAAAGAAGAACATCGCCGTCGGCGTTGCTCACGTTGCCGCGACCTTCAACAATACCATCGTCACCATCACCGATACCGCCGGGAATGCGATTTCCTGGTCGTCGGCGGGGATGATGGGGTTCAAGGGCTCGCGCAAATCGACGCCCTATGCCGCGCAGATGGCTGCCGAAGATGCCGGCAAGAAGGCGATGGAGCACGGCATGCGCACTTTGGAGGTGGAAGTTTCCGGCCCCGGTTCGGGGCGCGAGTCCGCACTGCGGGCGTTGCAGACCGTCGGGTTGACCGTTACGTCGATCCGCGATGTGACGCCGATTCCGCACAACGGATGCCGCCCGCCTAAACGCCGCCGCGTGTAATGGCGCATCGGTCGGGGCGGAAGGTTTTTCGTCCGGCCATGCGACGGGTTTTGAGTTTGTCGGATAGAGCTTATCCCTCGAACGGATTGGACGCGGGTCCGACGCGTCCGGGAAACGATGAGGAAAGATGTTTCAGAAGAACTGGCAAGAACTGATTAAACCGCAGAAGCTGCGCATTGAAGCCAACCCCGAGAACGCCAACATTGCGACCATCGTCGCCGAGCCGTTGGAACGCGGTTTCGGTCTGACGTTAGGCAATGCGTTGCGCCGCGTGCTGCTGTCGTCGCTGCAAGGCGCGGCGGTGACCTCGATCCAGATCGAGGGCGTGCTGCACGAATTTTCTTCGATCCCCGGCGTGCGCGAGGATGTCACCGACATCGTGCTCAACGTCAAACAGATCGCGCTGCGCATGCATGCCGAGGGGCCGAAGCGGCTTTCCCTGCACGCGACCGGGCCGGGCGAAGTCACCGCTGGGCAGATTCAGTCGGTGGCCGATATCGAAATTCTCAATCCCGATCTGGTGCTGTGTACGCTCGACGAAAAGATCGAGCTCCGCATGGATTTGGCGATCAACACCGGCAAGGGATACGTGCCGGCTGACCGCAATCGTCCGGAAGATGCGCCGATCGGCATGATCCCGGTGGATTCGCTGTTTTCGCCGGTAAAAAAGGTGTCCTACAAGGTCGAGAACACCCGCGAAGGTCAGATTCTCGACTACGACAAGCTGACGCTGACGGTCGAGACCAACGGCGCGGTCACCCCGGACAACGCGGTGGCCTATTCGGCGCGCATTTTGCAAGACCAGCTTCAGGTCTTCATCAATTTCGAAGAACCGCGCGAGCGGGTGTTGGAAGAACAGAAGCCCGATCTCGCCTTCAATCCGGTGCTGCTCAAGAAGGTGGACGAACTGGAGCTTTCGGTGCGTTCGGCCAATTGCCTCAAGAACGACAACATCGTCTACATCGGCGATCTCATTCAGAAGACCGAAGCGGAAATGCTCCGTACGCCGAATTTCGGCCGCAAGTCGCTGAACGAGATCAAGGCGGTGCTGGCGGAGATGGGCCTGCATCTCGGTATGGAAGTGCCGGGTTGGCCGCCGGAAAACATCGAAGACCTCGCCAAGCGGTATGAGGATCAGTATTGAGTTAATGGTTGGCCGGGGCACGCTGACGCTGCCCGGTTATGACGAGGAATTGAAAAATGCGCCATCGCAATTCGGGCCGTAAGCTAGAGAGAAAATCTCAGCATCGTACCGCCATGTTCGCCAATATGGCGGCGGCGTTGATCAAGCACGAACAGATCACCACCACCTTGCCCAAGGCGAAGGAACTTCGTCCGGTGGTCGAAAAGCTGGTGACGTTGTCGCGCCGCGGCACGACCGACCTGCATGCCCGCCGTCAGGCGCTGTCGACGGTGCGCGATCTGACCCAGGTCAAGAAGCTGTTCGACGTGATCGGGCCGCGCTATGCCGGCCGTCCCGGCGGTTATACCCGCGTGCTCAAGGCGGGTTTCCGCCACGGCGACAACGCCGCGATGGCGATCATAGAGTTCGTCGATCGCGATGTCGCCGCCAAGGGACTGGATTCCGGTCCGGTCGAGGCGGTCGAAGCTAAGGAAGAAAAAACGGAAGGCTAATGTTCCGTTCATATTAAGTGCTATGATAGGGCGGCTCGGATGCGAGCCGCCCTTTTTTTCGTTTGGTTGCGCTATTTTTCGAAAACCGGATCCTATTTTCGTGTTGCGCCTAGAGCAACGAGCGCAAAAGTGGAATCGGTTTTGCGCGCAAAGTTGCGACAAAACAAGGAGATAGAGCATTTCAATGTTTTTCGTTAAACAGTGAAATGCTCTATGGGAAACGACCGATGGAGCTGAGAGAATTCATGAAGCTGTACCGCATTCCCCTCATCGCCGCCGCCGGCCTTCTGACGCTCGGCATTGCCGCCTATGCCTTGGCGCCGTCGCAAGGCGATAAGGACTTGTTGCCGCAATCGACGCTGCTGCCCGAGCCGGCCGGCAAGGTGCCGCAAAGCATGAACGACGTGCAGCTCACCTTCGCGCCGGTAGTACGCAAAGTGACGCCGGCAGTGGTCAACGTCTACAGCCGCACGGTAGTGCAGCAACAGGTCAACCCGTTCTTCAACGATCCGTTCTTCCAACAGTTCTTCGGTACGCCCGAAGCGCGCCAGCGGGTGCAGCAATCGCTCGGCTCCGGCGTCATCGTGCGCGGCGACGGGTTGATCCTCACCAACAACCATGTGATCCAGGGCGGTCAGGACATCGTGGTGGCGCTGTCCGACAAGCGCGAGTTCAAGGCCAAGGTGGTGCTGGCCGATCCGCGCACCGACCTTGCCGTGCTCAAGATCGACACCAAGGGCGAACGCCTGCCGGCGATCGAATTCGGCAATTCCGACCGGGTGCAGGTCGGCGATCTGGTGCTGGCGATCGGCGATCCCTTCGGGGTCGGGCAAACCGTGACTATGGGCATCGTCTCGGCCTTGGCGCGCACCGAGGTTGCCGCCTCGAACTATCAGTTCTTCATCCAAACCGACGCGGCGATCAATCCGGGCAATTCCGGCGGCGCCTTGGTCGACGCCAACGGACGGCTGATCGGCATCAATACCGCGATTTATTCGCGCTCGGGCGGCAACATCGGTATCGGCTTCGCCATCCCCGCCAATATGGCGCGGAAAGTGGCGGGAGGGGC
>WSSedL1CaDRAFT_10001247_pt1 | contig 15430 bp, 15 predicted proteins | sample WetSurSL1Cattail_FD_9464 | JGI IMG/M metagenome (IMG submission 9464)
AATATGGCGGCAAAAATAAAACTTCACAATTATAGCTTTTTGCCAAGCTTGTCAAAGCGGATTTTTTGTGGAATGTCGCATTGTCAAGAATAATAGTTGAGCCTGCATGAACTTCTTTTAACAGACAGTGTTCGAACCAGAATTCAAACAAAATACTGTCGGTGGTTGCAGCGTATTCCATCGGAGCAACCCATTTTCCCTGGCATATACCGGCAACAATATTTGTGCGTTTGAATTTTCTTCCGCTTATTTTTGCAACGACTTTTTGTCCCCGCGGCGCTCTTGCGTACTCTCGATAAAGGCATCTATCAATTCCGGTTTCATCAACATACACAAGGCTGCCCGGAGTTAACTCTTTCAACTTTTCCACATGCTCCTGTCGGAAACTTTCGTCAATTTCCTTGTAGAGGGTAGTTTTTTTTACGCGATATTTTCAATCGTCGAAGCGCCATTAATACTGCAACATCTGAGCAACCAAACTCTTCTGCTATTTCTCTTAAATAAGCATCAGAGTTCTGCTCCAGATATTCTAGAAGCTTTACAGGTTCAATTTTGCGCCAAGTTTTCCGGCGCTTTTTAGGTTCTAATTTGCCGGTTTCTTTCAGCTGTGATTTCCACGATTGCAGTGTGGATGCGCTTACTTTGAAGACTTCGGCTGCTGCTCTTTTACTGTGACCATCGTTCCAATATTCTATTGCTCGACGGCGGAATTTAATATCATAACTCATTTTTTTATTTTATCACATCTTGAACCTGTTTTCAAATTAATCAACTATAAAATCATTGATTAAGAAAGTGTGGCTTTCATCGTTACCTTTTATTATGAGCTCATCGGCTTTATACAAATGACCTCATCCTTACCAAGAATGAGGTCAGTAAACAAGTTTGATTAATCAACAATCACAGTAAAATAGAAGGCTGCATCTCATAATAACAGGGTTATCCCTCTTTTTATTTCTGCCATGGTTCGAAATTTTGAATTATAACGGACTTGCCGCGATTTTAGCGCCATGCCTTGGGTAAAGAGCCGGAATTAACTTCGTGCGTGTAATAAGCACAAGGCTTCTTCCATCCCCGCCTGGTAGTGTAAATTCTTTTACATCGCTGAGCTTGCATCCAAGTAGCTGAATCGCATTTTTTGCGGATTCCAGCTCCTCATCGATCTGCGGGCCTTTCATTGCGACGAAAGTGCCGCCCATTTTCAGATATGGCAAGCAATATTCACATAAAAAGTTGAGTGGAGCAACTGCTCGTGCCGTAGCAAAATCGAATCTTCCGCGATACTGCACCTGACGGCTTCCTTCCTCCGCCCGGGCATGAACAAGCTCTGCAGAAATATTCAGCTTTGTGAGAACATCCTGCAAAAAGACAAGCCGCTTATTAAGGCCGTCCAATAGGGTTAAGCTTAACTCCGGACGCATAATTTTAAGCGGCAGACCGGGAAATCCGGCACCGGTACCCACATCGATCAGTTTTGCACCATCTTGAATTTCCAGATATTTCAATAACAGGATACTGTCAAGAAAATGCTTGACTGCCACGTCATGAGGCTCCGTTATAGCGGTTAGATTGACTTTCTCATTCCATTCCACCATCAGCTCCATATATTGTTGAAAACTTTTCGCCTGTGTCGCGGTTACTTCAATTCCAAACTCCTCCGCAGAGGAAGTCAAGAGCGATTGTATGTCTTCCATTTCAGCCCTCCTTATAACGGCTAAGCCAAATCAGCAGTACGGAAATATCCGCGGGGCTGACCCCCGAAATACGGGACGCCTGACCGACACTGGCAGGCTTGACTTTGTCCAGCTTTTCCTGTGCCTCTGTGCGAAGTCCAAGAATTTCCTTATAATTTACATTGGTTGGCAAGCGGCGGGCTTCCAGCCTGCGCATTTCGTTTATTTCCGCTTTCTGCCGTTTTATATAACCTTCATATTTCAGTTCTATTTCTACATTCTCAAAGACTGCCGCCGGAAGATCGGGGCGATCCGGGTCAATTGGCCTCAATTTTTCATAGTTCAGCTCCGGACGGCGGATTAAATCAGCAAGCTTTACGCCTGTTGTCACCTGTGATGTTTCATGTGAAACAAGCAGCGCATTCAACGCTTCGGACGGAGGAATAACTATTTTCTCCGCCCTTTTCAGTTCAATCGCTTTCTGCTGTTCTTTCAATTGAAAGCGCTGCCAACGATCATCTGAAATCAATCCGATTTCACGGCCGGTTGGCGTAAGACGCTCATCGGCATTATCCTGCCGCAATACAAGACGATATTCACTGCGTGAAGTCATCATCCGATACGGGTCAGTTACGCCTTTCGTAATCAAATCATCCACCAGTGTACCGATATATGAACCGGCACGGTCAAGAATCATCGGCTCTCTGCCCTGAACCTTCAACGCAGCGTTAATTCCGGCTACGAGTCCCTGCGCGGCAGCTTCTTCATAACCGGAACTGCCGTTGAACTGACCCGCGCCGTAGAGCCCGGGGAAATCAAGAAATTCGAGCGTTGGCTGCATTTGCAGTGGGTCAACGCTGTCGTATTCAATTGCATAGGCGGAGCGCATGATCTCCACCTTTTCCAAACCGGGAATTGAACGGTAAAATGCAAGCTGAACATCTTCCGGAAGAGAAGAGCTCATCCCCTGAAGATACATTTCCTCTGTATCCAGTCCGCATGGCTCGATAAAAAGCTGATGCCTTTTCTTATCCGCAAACCGTACAACCTTATCCTCAATGCTCGGGCAATAGCGCGGCCCAACGCCCTCAATCTTCCCACTGTATAAAGGGGAGCGGTGAATGTTCTCAAGAATCACTTTCTTTGTCAGTTCATTTGTCCATGTGATATGGCAGACGGCCCTGTTTTTCTCAGGCGTTAAGGTATCGTAGGAGAACGGAACGACTGGCTCGTCTCCCTCCTGTACTTCCAATCCGGTGAAATCAATACTGGACTTTAGCACACGCGCCGGTGTCCCTGTTTTAAACCGACGAAGATGCAGACCAAGCTTTTTTAGAGATGCTCCCAAAAACGCGGCGGGGAACATTCCATCCGGCCCGCTTTCATAGGTAACATCACCTAAATAGATTCTGCCGCCTAGAAAAGTTCCGGTAGCGATGATAACCGCTTTTGTGTGGTAAACTGCGTCCATTCTTGTAACAACCTGCCATTTACCGTCTTCATCTTTTGAGACATCCACAATTTCAGCCTGTTTCAGCTGCAAGTTCGGCTGGAGTTCCAGCTTATGCTTCATTACTTTACCATATTCGCGGCGGTCAATTTGTGCGCGCAGGGAATGAACAGCCGGCCCCTTGCCAAGGTTGAGCATACGGCTCTGAATCATCGCCGCATCCGCAGTTCTCCCCATCTCACCGCCAAGCGCATCAATCTCACGCACCAAATGCCCTTTTGCCGTTCCGCCGATGGATGGGTTGCACGGGCAATTTCCTACGGCATCCATATTGATTGTGAAAACACAGGTACAGCACCCAAGACGAGCGGAAGCGAGCGCAGCTTCAATGCCCGCATGCCCCGCACCAATCACGACTACATCATAATCGCCTGCATCGTATTTCAAAATTATTCCCCCTATATTTACTTTCCTACACAAAAATGGGAAAAGACGGAATCGACAATCGCTTCCGTCGCACGTTCTCCAGTAAGCTCCAACAGAGCAGAAATTGCGCCCTCAATAGAAACGGTAACCGCATCTAGGGTAATTCCATGTTCTACCGCGAGCAGCGCTTCCGTGATACACTCCCCCGCATTCCTCGCCGCATCACGCTGACGCTCAGTAAAAAGAATTCCGTCCGCCGGATTCAGCTGCGCCGTTTGCATCAACTCGGCGACATTGTCTTTCAGTTCCTGTAATCCTTCACCGGAAAGTGCAGAAATATATACTACATGTTTAAAGTTTTCATTAATATACTTATTGTCTATTAGTGTGGGCAAATCGCTTTTATTAATCACCGCAATTGCAGGAGAATCCTCAATAACCGAGATCAATTCCTTATCTTCCTCATTGAGTTTCTGAGAAGAATCAAACACCGCGAAAACAAGCTGCGCTGCTTTTACCTTTTCGCGCGCGCGCGAAACACCGATACGTTCCACAGGGTCGTCAGTAAAGCGAATTCCGGCAGTATCCGCAAGATGCAGCGGAATATCCCCGAAAATTACCGTATCCTCAACCACATCCCGCGTTGTACCTGCATACTCGGTAACAATGGAACGCTCACATCCTGATAGGAGATTCATCAGTGTGGATTTTCCAACATTCGGCCGGCCTGCAATCACCGTGTTTACTCCCTCACGGATAGCACGTCCCGCGTCAAACTGGGACAGCAGACGTTCCACCTCCGCTTTCGCGGTAAGAAGCGTCCCCTCCAGAGACTCCGTGTTTACCTGCGGAATGTCATCCTCCGGATAATCTGCCCAGGCGGATAAATGAGCCGCGGTTTCGATCAGCAATTCCCTAATCTTTATGATCTTCTTTTCCAGTGCGCCATCATGCCCTGCAAGCGCCGCCTTTGCAGCCTGCTCACCCTGAGCGGAAATCAACTGCATTATAGATTCCGCCTCGGTTAAACCAATTTTGTAATTCAAAAAGGCACGGCGGGTAAATTCTCCGGCGGCAGCAGGTTTTGCACCCGCTTCAAATACCGCTTTCAAGACGTGGCGCAACAAATAAAGTCCGCCGTGGCATGAAAGCTCAACAACATCTTCCCCGGTAAAGCTTGCCGGCGCTCGGTAATTCAGCGCAATCGCCTCATCAATGTCTTCCTGACCGTCATGAACCCGACCGTAAAGTGCCTGATAGCCGGAAATCGAATCAAAGGTTTTTCCACTTTTCGCAGCAAACACTTTTTGCGCTATTTCATGCGCATCAGGGCCGGAGATACGCACAATTCCGATTCCCCCCGGTGCCTGAGGAGTGGAAATTGCAGCAATTGTGGAAGAATTTATATTTTGAATATCCATAAAATACCTCTTGTATAATAACCGATTTTATAACGTTTTCTCACAGATGATAATATAAAAAAGGGCGATTCAAAATGAACCGCCCTTTAGAACTTACAGACTATTTCTTATAATCGACACGGCCATAAAGCGGCGCATTCTTTTCTGTATCAGGCTGCTTAGTAACTGCGGGAGCGTTGGGAACAACGGGCATTGGTGATGCCACTGCCGGTGCTGCCGATACAACCGGCTGAGCCGAAACAGGAACCTGCGCGTATGGCGGTTTCGGGCCACGGTTATAGTTACTGTTCGGTCTTACAGTTTCTCCGCTATTTGGCCTTGCAACATTATTATTAAACGGACGCCGTGGTGCTTTGTTGTTATAAGAATTATTGAAGGTTCTATGAGCATACGGCCGTTCACCGGCCTCCGGGCCAATAACAACATGCCTGTTCAACTCTTCCCCCTCAGACCAGGATTTCGCCCCTTCCACCGTTTGAACAGCGGTATGAATGATTCTGCGTTCATATGGATTCATTGGCTCAAGAGAAGAATTTCTTCCGGTTTTTACCGCTTTGGCGGCAATTTTCTTACCTAGAATTTCAAGAGTGTCTTTCCGTTTTTCCCGGTAATTTCCAATATCAAGTGTGATTCTATAATAGGAATTGTCAATATGATTCGCAACAAGACCGGTCAAATACTGTAATGCGTCTAACGTTTCACCGCGATGACCGATAATAAAACCGATATCTTCGCCGGAGAGAGACAGCATTGCACCGGATTCCTCTTCTGTAATCGTGATATCAACAGAGAGAAGCCCCATATGACCTAAGATTGTTTTCAAATAGGCTGCAGCTGCATCCGCAGGGCTGCTTTTAATGAATACCCGTACCTTCGCAGGACTTCCGCCAAAAAGTCCGAATGTCTTTTTTGTCGGCATTTCGAGAATCTCAAATTCGGCATCATAAGATTCTACCCCAAGCTCTCTGCAGGCTGCTTCTCTTGCCAGCTCAACGGTATCACCAGTTGCGATCGCTTCTTTAATCACATTAATACCTCCCCGGGTTTTTCACTCATTTTTTTGTTCCTAAATAATTATCAGTAGTTGGCTTTGAACCCTTGGTTTTCGGCTTTTGTGCAGCCTTAGCCTCCAATGCCTGCTGCTGAACCTTTTGAGAGATCTGCCTAGCTTGCGCTCCCGGCAGGACTTGGATTTTTTCTTCTTCTTGCACCCTCAGTGCGATTCTCTGTGCCTCAGCCTTTGCATTCAAATCCGCCGGACTGAACCAAACATTAAGAATAAGCGTCTGCAAAGCGCCGGTTATTGTGGAAATAATCCAGTAAAATCCAACCGCGGCCGGCATCGTACAGGCAATCCATGCACTAAACAACGGCATTCCGTAAAGCATTGCTTTCATACAACCTTGCTGCTGCTGCATACCGGGCTGCAGTTTCGTCATGATATACTGTGTGAGCAAAGAGGTCACTAAGCACAGCACAGGAATGATCCATAAGTTTGAGCGGAACAAGGTTCCGAAAATATTTGCGCCGTCTGCCGGGCTGTCCAACAAATTCAAGCCGAAAAATTGAAATCCATGGCTGAATGAGGTAATTCTTGCAAGCTCACTCGTGCTGAACATCGATAAATGCGGCTGTAAAGCTTCAAAATGCTTTACAATTTCAATCTGCGGGTAACTTGCATTAAAGGTAGCGCCAACCCCGGGAATTATTTTAAGCATTGCCACCGCTTTTGTGATTGCTTCTCCGGAAAGATGCAACGCGTTCGCAAGCGGGTTCTGAACAGTATAAAAAAGACCCATCATGATAATAAGAGGAACAATGGACGTTGTGCACCCCCCCATGGGGTTAATTCCCTCTTTTTCATAAAGCTTCTGAGTTTCTTCCTGAAGCTTTGCTTTATCATTGCCGTATTTTTTTTGCAGCTCTTTTTGTTTCAGAGACATTTTACTGGTTGCAGCCATCGACTTTTGCTGCTTGACGGAAAAAGGGAACATTAAAACTTTCAATGTTACGGTAAATAGAATAATTGCAATTCCGTAGTTTTGAATCAGACTATAAAAAAACCAAAGCAGATAGCCGAGAATGCTTCCGAAAAAATTAAATATCTCCATCATATAGGCTGTTCTCCTCTATATTGGTTATCACTTTTCCCTTTTTTCAGGAACGGGGTCATATCCCCCGCGGCTGAACGGGTTGCAGCGCAGTATCCGAAATAATGCAAGCCAAAATCCTTTGAACGCGCCAAAGCGTTCCACCGCCTGCAGCGCATAATTCGAGCAGGTAGGATAATATTTGCAGCATGGTTTTTTATAAGGGGAAATCGCAATCTGGTAAAACCGGATAATCCAAATAAGCGGGCGCTTCATTTCAAAACTCCCGCAATCTTAAATTGCTGTGACATTGCACGGTAAATATCGGTGCTTTTTACAAATGGAGTCTTCCCTCTGGCTACAAAAACAAAATCGTAACCGGGTTGAACATTAGGTGCCATCATCCTGAACGCCTCACGGATTACCCTGCGAGACCGGTTTCTTTTAACCGCATTTCCCGTTTTTTTACTCGTGGTAATTCCGATTCTCAAATGTTTGCTGCGGTTTTTTAAAACATAGGTAACAAGAACCGGATTGACAAAGGATTTTCCCCTTGTATAGATCCTGCGAAAGTCCTTGTTTTCTTTAATAGGCAAATAATAATCCATACTTTAAAACCGCACCACAATTCTTGTTTTTCCTTTGGCCTCAAATAAGGCTTACTGACAGGAGCTAAAAAGAAAGGCCACTCACTGTGGCCCTTCTTTGCTTAATAGCTCAAGCGTGCTCTGCCCTTTGCCCTGCGGCGAGACAGTACCTTGCGGCCATTGCTTGTCGACATTCTCTTTCTGAATCCGTGCTCCTTTTTTCTATGGAGCTTCTTAGGCTGATAAGTTCTCAGCATGAAAAACCCTCCTTTCGAGGTACAAACCTTGCAATTTAGCATTATATATTAAACACTTGCAGCCTGTCAACTTAAATTTTACTTAAGAACGTGTAAAATAGCCGATTTCAGACCGCATCAGCAGGTTTATCTTCCAAGGGATGTCCCGTATAAATAAATATACCACAATATCGTGTAAAATAAAAGGAAAAGAAAATTAAAATAAAAAAATTTTATTAATAGGCGCAGTTTACGTATACGCTACAATATAATGTGGTTCAAGTAAGATTATAAGAATAAATCAAATTTGTCAAAATCCGCATTTTGTGGTAATATAATTTATGTTATGCCCATGAGTATAAATAATATAAAATGAGGTTTTTTATAATGGAATCCTTTACCGAAGTCTGGAACTTGGTTTGCGACTACTGTAAAAGCAAAATAACTGAAATTGCATATTCAACCTGGATCAGCAGGATTGAACCTGTCAGCCTTGATTTTGCCCAAGGTATCGCTGTGCTGAAGGTCCCAAATGAGCTTCATCGCCAGACATTGACGCATTATTATAAAGATTTGCTGGATGAAGCCTTCAAACAGATTTTTGGTCAGGAAATTTCAATACAGATCTTTACCTCTCAAGAAACAATTACGGAAAAACAAAATGACGATACACCCGCAATCAATGATGATTATGAATTTACTTTTGACACCTACATCGTCGGTTCTTCTAATAAATTTGCCCACGCGGCCTCCATGGCGGTGGCAAACAAACCCGCCAGCCTGTACAATCCACTGTTTATCTACGGAAATTCCGGCCTTGGAAAAACGCACCTTCTTTATGCAATCTGCAATGAAATCGGCCAAACCCATCCGGAAATGAATATTATCTATATTAAAGGCGATGAGTTTACAAATGAGCTGATTGAATCAATCCGACACGGAACTACTCTGGAGTTTCATAACCGCTACCGAAAAGCGGACGTGCTTTTAGTAGATGATATTCAGTTTATTGCAGGCAAAGATTCGACACAGGAGGAATTCTTCCATACCTTTAATACGCTGTATGAGGCGAAAAAACAGATTGTTCTGACTTCCGACCGTCCTCCGAAGGATATTGCAACCCTTGAAGAACGTCTTTTAACCCGTTTTGAGTGGGGTTTGACCGCTGATATTCAGCCACCTGATTTTGAAACGCGCATTGCGATCATTAAGCGCAAGGCGGAACTCTTAGAAATAGAATTACCAGATAATGTAGCCGAATACATTGCAAACCGGCTAAAAAATAATATTCGTCAGCTTGAGGGCGCAGTTAAAAAAATGAAAGCCTATAATTTACTCGGAGAAAGCCTAAGTATCACCACGGCACAGGCGGCGATCTGCGATATTATCAATAATGACCAGCCGACTCCTTTTACCGTAGAGAAAATTATTGACGAGGTTGCGCGCACTTTTGGAACGTCAAGCGAAGATATCCGTTCTTCTAAACGCTCCGCAAATATTTCGAGTGCACGTCAGATTGCAATTTATGTGGTAAGGGACATTACTCAGATGCCGATGACCGCAATCGGGCAGGAATTCGGCGGGCGTGACCACTCCACGATTGTTTATGCGATACAGCAGGTAGAAAAGGGCCTGGTGAGGGACCCTAAAACGAAAGCAACCGTTGAAGATATTATTAAAAATATTCGTGACCGTTAAATATTACTTATTGTATGGAATGTTTAATATGTGGACAATCTTTTCACATTTAAACAAAATCAGTTGGTTTGCATTTTTTAGGGTGCCGCCAAAACAGCAAAACATTTAACTTGTTTTCAACATTCCCCACAGAGTTTTCAACAGCGTGTTAATAACTAAAATTTTAATACATTCTGTTAACAACACCTTAACAATGGGAAAAAAATTATTTTACCTAAAAACCCGCATAGACGTTAAATAAATTGAATGTTTCAACTTTTACGCGGCCCCTACTACTCTTACTAAATTAAATCTTTACTATCTATTATATAAGGAAGCAGAAGGTGAGTTTATGAAATTTACGTGTAACCGGCAGCAACTGAACGAAGCGGTGTTGAATATTCAACGCGCCGTTTCCACGAAGTCGTCAGTTCCGGCCTTGGAGGGAATCCTCCTCAAAGCGGAAGATCATGAGATTACGCTTTGCGGTTATGACCTTGAACTAGGAATGACCACAAAGATAGAAGCGGGAGTCGAAGAAAAAGGGAGCGTGATTCTGAGTGCACGTCTTTTCGGAGATATTGTCCGCCGACTGCCGGCAGATTTGGTTTATCTCTCATCTGACATAAAAAATATGACGGTAATTAAAAGCGGCCCGGCTGATTTCTCAATTGTCGGCATTCCAGCGGAAGAATATCCGGAACTTCCGGTTATCACAGGCGAAACCTCTATCAGAATTGCAAACAACATCTTAAAAAGCATGATACGCCAGACTATTTTTGCTGTTGCTGAAAGTGATGCAAAACCGATTCATACAGGAACGCTGTTTGAACTTGGAAAAAATAGAATTAAATTGGTTTCTGTAGACGGCTATCGTTTGGCAATCAGAGAAGAAACCGCTCAGTGCCAGGAGGAAATGACTTTTGTTGTTCCCGGAAAGACATTGACGGAAGTAATGAAACTCTTAAGTGACGGAGAAGAAGAGCTTGAAATATTAGTCGGCAGGCGCCATATCATCTTTAATATAGGAAAATACTGTGTAATATCCCGTCTTTTAGAGGGAGAGTTTCTAGATTATAAGGCGGCGATTCCAGATACCAGTTCAACTGAAATAATTGTACCGACCCGCGCATTTATTGACAGTGTCGAACGTGTTTCTCTTTTGATTACAGACAGACTGAAAAGTCCTCTTCGCTGCCTGTTTGAAGATAACAAAATAAAAGTTTCCTGCTCCACATCAATTGGGCGTGCAAACGACCAGCTTGACGCAAAAATTTCAGGTAACAACGTTGAAATGGGATTTAATAACCGCTATTTGCTTGACGCACTGAGAAATACAGAGGGTGATGAAGTGAAAATTCAATTAAATGGCGCATTAAGCCCCATGAAGGTACTTCCACGCGAAGGTGATTCGTTTCTATTTCTTGTTCTCCCGGTCAGACTAAAAAATGAGTAAACAGCCAATGATTCTTATTGCTTAATTTAATTTATTTTTTTTGCATAAACAATTCAAATTTGACCCCTGTGTTACAGAAAAGGATAAAAAAATGACTACGGAAAAGATTATAATTAAAACGGAATATATTCGGCTTGATTCGGCACTGAAGTTGGGCGGCGCGGTGGAAACCGGCGGTCAGGCTAAATTTGTGGTGCAGAATGGTGAAGTGAAGGTAAACGGCGAGGTTTGCACCATGCGCGGCAAAAAATTGAGAAACGGGGATACTGCCGAATATAATCATGTGACATATGAGGTGGGTAACGGGTGAACATCCTGCGCCTGAATTACAGCGGCTACCGTAATTTGCACTCCGGTGAGTTGGTTCCTCAAAACGGAATTAATGTCATTTTTGGAAAGAATGCACAGGGAAAAACAAATTTACTCGAAGCAATGTGGCTTTTTACCGGCGGACGTTCTTTTCGTGGTTCAAAAGATGCAGATTTAATTGCGCTTGGCGGGCAAAGAGCTGAGCTGAAACTTTGTTTTTTCAGCGAAGAGCGTGAACAGACCGCGCAAATCAATATTGAAAACGCCCGAAGAAGCGCAAGCTTAAATGAAATTCCAAAAAAATCGGCTTCTGAACTGATTGGAAAGTTCTGCGCGGTGCTTTTTTCACCGGAACATCTTTCCCTCGTGCGTGAGGGTCCGTCTTTCAGGCGAAATTTCATTGATTCGGCACTTTGCCAAATTAAACCGGGATATGCGGTTCTTTTATCTCATTATAATCACACCTTAATTCAGCGAAATACCCTGTTAAAAGACATCCCCCGCCACGCCGAGCTGCTGGACACCCTTGAAATCTGGGATGAAAAGCTGACCAGATACGGCGAAGAGATAATCCGCTGCAGGATAAAATATATTGATCAGATATGTGAGCCGGCCAGACAAATTTACGCCGGAATTTGCAAAAATAAGGAAAAAATCGAGCTGATCTACCGGAAAAGTGCGGAGAATTTGGAGCAGGCGCTGAAAAGCGCACGCCGCGACGATATTTATTCCGGACACACCGGTTTTGGTCCTCACCGAGATGATCTTGAGATTCTAATTGATTCCCAATCCGTGAGGGTATTCGGTTCACAAGGGCAAAAACGTTCGGTTGTGCTGGCTTTAAAGCTTGCTGAAGCGGAAACGCTCCACAACCAGACCGGAGAAAAACCCGTGATCTTTTTGGATGATGTTATGAGTGAGTTGGATTCTGAAAGACAGGATTATTTACTAAATCATTTGAACAACTGTCAGGTATTTATCACCTGCTGTGAAAGGGATACCATAAAACGGCTCCAGGCGGGTGCACTGTTTGAAATGGACAGCGGCAGACTGGTGAAAATTTGATTCGTTTCCCATGTGAAACGAGAAAGGGTTTCTTTTTATGTACCTTCATTTGGGGCAGAATACGGTGATTAAGCTGGAAGATATTATCGGAATATTTGATTTGGAGACCTCAACAATTTCAAAGGCAACCAGAAATTATCTTGCTGACGCGCAGAAAACGGGAAGAGTCGTCAATGTTTCTATGGAAATGCCGAAATCTTTTGTACTTTGCTGCGGAAAACACAATAAAGTTACTGTTTATATCACACAGATTTCATCTACCACCCTTTTAAAACGTACCACCTATATTGACGATATTTCAAATGTTTGAAATAAGTCTTTATATTGGCTTGAAAGGAATGCTCGAAAATGAAAAATTTCAGAAAGGCGCAATGCCCATACTGCGAACGGAAACTCAGCCTGCTCAATTGCTGGTTTCTAAAGACGCAGGGTGAGTATAAATGTCCGAAATGTGGCGGAATTTCCAATATTGAATTGGATTCGACGGTCATCCTGATTGCGCTGCTTGCAGTCCTTTTAAGCGGTATTTTATTTGCATTTCATCTGTTTTTTGTGCAGACGTTCAGTTTTACTTATATATTTTTGGTTTTCCTGCCATTCTTTTTATTTTTTATTCTATCCATTCTTCTTGTCCGTCTGCGAAAACCCGCGATGAGAAAACGTCCTCCCGAGCAGGTACGGAGACCTCATTCGATTGAGCCGCCGGACGATGACACGGGAATGAAAACTTATCCGATTGAGCCGCCCGATTCAAAAGAAAAAAATGCGCAGGGAAACGGCCATACCATTGTGATGAATTATGTGAAAAGAATGTAAGGAGTGCTTATGTTGAAGCTTCCTCTTTGTCCCTACTGCGAAGCAAGATTTTTATATTCCACGGTAAGGGACAGCAGAAAACAAAAAACCGGCGTTTGTCCCCACTGCAATAAAGAGTTTCAGATTTTCCGGCGTAGGAGCACGGCACTGTTTTTTTTGATTGCTTTTCTGATTATGGTAGCAGTTAATTGGCTGCTTCTCACCATCCCCGCAATCAATCTCCCTTTTCTTATGGTAATTACGGCGATTGGAGTGATGATCACTTATTTCTTACTTCCATACACCGTTCGATATAAAAAATTATAGACGAATTGAACATATACTTTATGTATAATAATTGGAGGGTTAAACTTGGAGTTCAGCGAAATAACTCAAACACAGCAGAAATATGATGAAAATCAGATACAGGTGCTGGAAGGGCTTGAAGCAGTCAGAAAGCGCCCCGGAATGTATATCGGGTCCACCGGACCGCGCGGATTGCACCATCTTGTTTATGAAATCGTGGATAATGCAATTGATGAAGCACTGGCCGGTGCCTGCGATAAAATTGATGTAAAAATACTGCCGGGCGAGGTCATCAGCGTCTTAGATAACGGACGCGGAATTCCGGTCGGAATTCAGCATCAATTGGGAATTTCTGCGCTGACCGTAGTTTTTACGGAACTGCACGCGGGCGGAAAATTCGGCGGCGGTGGTTACAAAGTAGCCGGCGGACTGCACGGCGTGGGTGCTTCGGTTGTAAACGCACTTTCCGAATGGCTTGAAGTCGAAGTTTACAGCGAAGGAACCATTTATTATCAGCGGTTTGAACGCGGAAAAATTATGACAAAGCTTGAAAATCACGGATCAACCGATAAAAAAGGCACTTTTGTGCGCTTTAAACCCGATGCGGAGATTTTTAAGGAAACCACAGTCTATGACTATGAAACACTGCAAACCCGTCTGCGTGAACAGGCATTTTTAAATGCCGGAATCCATATTGAGTTAGTTGACGAGCGCGACCCCGAAAATCGGATTCAGGATAATTTCTGCTATCAGGGCGGCATCAGCAGTTTTGTGGAATATATCAACACAAAAAAAGCAGTTGAGGTTGTCCATGAGGATATCATTCATTTTACCTCGGTTGCGCCGGATAATAACTCCACCGCTGAAGTGGCGATGCAATATAACGATTCTTACAATGAATTAATGCTTTCATTTGCAAATAATATTCATACCACGGACGGCGGTACGCATGAAGACGGTTTTAAGCGCGCCCTTACCCGCGTGATGAATGATTACGCACGAAAATATAATATTTTAAAAGACAACGATAAAAACCTGTCGGGCGAGGATGTCCGTGAAGGATTGACCGTGATCATCAGCGTGAAGATGAAAGACGCCCAGTTTGAGGGGCAGACGAAGGCGCGTTTGGGTAACACGGAAATCGGAACACTGGTGAGCAACCTGATTTCTGACAAACTGGCGACTTATCTTGAAGAAAACCCGGCAACCGCGCGTGCGATTTTCGACAAAGCGCTTGCCGCCTCCCGCGCACGCGACGCCGCGAGAAAAGCCCGCGATTTGGTACGGCGCAAGTCGGCACTCGAAAGTGCCGCTTTGCCGGGAAAACTGGCGGATTGCCAAAGTCGGAATCCGGATGAAACAGAAATTTACATCGTGGAAGGTGATTCCGCCGGTGGCTCCGCAAAAGGCGGACGAAACCGGAAATATCAGGCAATTCTCCCACTTTGGGGCAAAATGCTCAATGTGGAAAAGGCAAGGCTTGACCGTGTTTACGGAAATGAAAAATTAATGCCGGTTGTTACCGCACTTGGTTGCGGTATCGGCGAGGAATTCGACTTAAATAAGCTCCGCTACGGAAAAATTATTATTATGGCGGATGCCGATGTCGATGGTTCCCACATCAGAACGTTACTTTTGACTTTCTTTTTCCGCTTTATGAAACCGCTTGTGGAAGAAGGGCATATTTATTTGGCTCAGCCTCCGCTTTTCCGACTGAGCAAAGCAAAAAATCACATTTACGCGTTCAGCGACCTCGAACGTGATAGAATTATGGCTGAAATGGTCAGTGGTTACGAGATTCAGCGTTATAAAGGCCTTGGCGAAATGGATTCGGAACAGCTTTGGGAGACGACAATGAATCCGGAAACCCGAACAATGCTGCGGGTTGAAGTGGAAGACGCCGCCGCTTCCGATGAAGCGTTTACCATTTTAATGGGAG
>WSSedL1CaDRAFT_10001248_pt1 | contig 15427 bp, 8 predicted proteins | sample WetSurSL1Cattail_FD_9464 | JGI IMG/M metagenome (IMG submission 9464)
TTCTCCTTTCAGCGGCTACACCCCGATGCACTGGGAAAACGGTACAGCAGGACATCCTGTTTACACAAGCCTTTGGCAAACCAATGTGACACTCACAAGCGTGACGCTGAAGTTTGCGTCGCCTTTTAGCAGTAACTCAAGCACAGCAGTCTATAAAGACTCGGGGTCAACCGCGTCGTCGGGCACGGATATTACATCTGACCCGAATACGGCAACATCAGGCGACGCGGTTACGATCAGCGGTCTTACTCCTTCCACAACTTATTATTACAACATTGTTTTCACAAACAGCAGCGGCGATACATACACGTCGGAAGTCGTAATTGCGAAAACAGCTTCGGTGAATCATGCCCCAACGCTGAGCGTAACGACTGACGCCGGCCTCATATTCTCACCTGATGATACTGGTACATGCCCTTTCACCAATGTCACGGTGGGCGTCGGTGACGGTGACGGCAGCGACAGCCAGCACATCAGCAGCATCACGCTTACAGTCACAGGCATAAAAAACGGAGATGATGAGTGTCTTATCATAGATGGTAACACCAAAATTTATCTATACAATACCAGCATTAATACCAAAAATTACACCACGGAAAATGAATTTACCGTATCTGTCGAAAACAACGACGGTGCATCGGCGACGGTCACCATTTCAAAATCTTCGGCCAGTTTGTCAGTTTGGCAAGAAATGCTCAAGGGAATTTATTATAAAAATAATAATACTACCACGCCAAGATTTGGCAAACGGATCGTCACGATCACCGGCATTACGGACGACGGCGGCACGCTTTACGGTACCAACTCCGCAACCTGCTCTTATGAATCCGACGTCATTGTTGCATACCGCATCACCTATGTAATGGGTATCCCCGGCGCGACAAATCCAAACCCCGCGTGGTACGATTCCACGACGGCTATAACCTTGGCCTCGCCGACTGCCACAGGCTACACGTTTGAGGGATGGTACACCGATGCCGGATTAATCGTGCCGGCCTCATCGCCCGCAATTGCGGTAGGCAAAACGGGAAACTATACATTTTATGCCAAATGGACGGCTTATCCCGTCACCATCCAAAACGACGGCAATGGAACAGCGAGCGCCAACGCCGCTTCGGCTTCGTCGGGAACGGGAATCACGTTGACTGCCACGCCAAACAACGGCTACCACTTTAAGGAGTGGCAGGTTGTCAGCGGCGGCGTAACCGTTTCGGACAGCAAATTCACCATGCCGAATAACGAGGTTACTATAAAAGCGGTTTTTGAAGCCGACGTGCCCGTCACTCACAGCATTACCGTCCAGAACGATGGCAATGGAACAGCCAGTGCCAATATCGCTTCCGCGGTAGCGGGGACGGAAATAACACTGACCGCCACGCCAAACAACGGCTACCATTTCAAGGAGTGGCAGGTTGTCAGCGGCGGCGTAACCGTTTCAGACAGCAAATTCATCATGCCGGATAACGAGGTTACTATAAAAGCGGTTTTTGAAGCTGACATGCCCGATACCTACAGCGTCACCGTTCAGAACGACGGCAACGGAACAGCCAGCGCCAATGTCACTTCTACGGTAGCTGGGACGGAAATCACCCTGACCGCCGCGCCAAATAACGGCTACCACTTCAAGGAATGGCAGGTCGTCAGCGGAGGCATAACCGTTTCAAGCAGCAAATTTACCATGCCGGATAACGCGGTGACCGTGAAAGCGATTTTTGAGGTCAACGCGCCTGATACCTACAGCGTCACCGTCCAGAACGATGGCAATGGAACAGCCAATGCCAATGTCGCTTCTGCGGTAGCGGGGACGGAAATAACACTGACCGCTACGCCAAACGATGGCTACTATTTCAAGGAGTGGCAGGTTATCAGCGGCGGCGTAACCATTTCAAGCAGCAAATTTACCATGCCGGGTAACGCGGTGACCGTTAAGGCAATATTTAAGAAGAATTCCATATCAGGCATCACCGGGTTTCAGAAACTGGATGACGCAATTAGGAATCAGACGGTTGCAGTTGGAACCACTATTGAGTCACTGAATCTGCCGCAAAAACTGCAGGTAATCGGGAACGGAATTACCGGCTTATGCGTAAAGGTTTCCAAATGGGTATGCAGTCTCTTCAATTCATCTGTCGCCGGAACTTATACCTTTACGCCAATGCTTAACAACCGTTACGTGGACAGCGGTTATGTAGACAGCGGCTATGTGCTCGACAGTGGGGTAAAGCTGCCAGAAATCAAGGTCACTATGGCGACGAGCTCCGACGGAAGCAAATCCGACCGTCACTCGGAAAAGAATTCCGCTCCATCACTTCCGTCCGTTTTAAAAGATATTCCAACCAGTATGGAGGCTGATCTGACCGGCGCGGCATTCCCATCGGGGGTAACAAAGATAACACTTTCTGCCACGCAGGCGGCGCAGTGCGGCGCAAATGACCCGCAGGTGGCGAATACGCTTAAGCTTGCCATTTCGGATGCAAAACTGAATGTAATCGGAACACCGATTGTCTATGACCTGAAACTGCTTGACCAGAACGGGAATCCCATCACCGGATTCAGCGGCAAAGTGAAGGTGAAAATTCCAATCCCGCTGGGGACTATTGGAGAGCTGCACGTATTCCGATACGAGGAAAGCACGGGAGCCTTTACCGACATGGGCGCGACAGCGGAAGATGGCTTCCTTGTGTTTGAAACCGATCATTTTAGCTATTATACGGTTGCGGGCGTCGGAGATTCAATTACATTGGACACCAGAAGTTACCAGATGCCAATTAAGGGACAATATCAGATCGGCCTGAAGCTAACAGGGTCGAAGGCCGCGACGGTGAAAGTCTATTCGACCAACGATAGAATTGCAACGACTGCAAAACTGATCAACGGTAATGTTCAGGTAACTGGAGCGGGAAACGGCACGGCGTATATCATGATCAATGTATATGACAGCAAAAACAAATTTCTTACCCATGCATCCGTTCGGGTGGACGTGAAAACCGGTATCCGGCCAAGGGGCGACTCCACAAGGCAATTTGGGGTATTCTAAGTGCATTGAATAACGACAGCCCGCAGAAATAAAGATTTTGATGGACTTCTTTGATAGTGCATAAGAACGCTGGAACTTTTTTGCCGCGTGTTCAGTTCAACGCTAGGTGTGTCTTGTTAGGCAAAAAGCCTTTTTGGTCAGCAATTTACCAATGTGGTGCTACCCAAAAAGTTTACGGTATAAAATTACCAAACTAAGCGCTGCATAAAAATAGCACAGATTCCATATTAAGGAGTCTGTGCTATTTCTTGTATTCCGAAAACCCCCGGCTATGCCGGGGAGTTCAAAAAAGCTTTAGCGTTCCATATAACAAAAAGCTCCTTTTGAAATAATAAAGCTGCGGTCTGCCAACTGCAACAAAACATATCAAAAGGAGGACATTAGAGATGAATTCTAATGACAATAACAGTTTAGCTCATACAACATGGAATTGCAAATATCATATTGTGTTCGCACCCAAGTATCGTAGGAAAGTGGCATATGGAGATATGCGAGCAGAAATAGGAAAAATATTGAGGGAGCTATGCAACTGGAAGAATGTAGAAATAATACAAGCAGAAGTATGTCCCGACCATATTCATATGCTCGTCAAGATACCACCGAAGATGAGTGTTTCCGGATTTATAGGTTTTCTCAAAGGGAAAAGCACCTTATTGATATTTGAACGTCATGGAAATTTGAAGTACAAGTATGGCAATCGAACATTTTGGCGCAGGGGGTATTCCACCGTCTTTGCCGCAATTAGGTTTCCGTCCGGTGTGAAAAGGGCTGTTTTTGTGCCGGAAGTTCCGGTATCAACACCGAGCAAATATTCCATACCATACCTCCGCTTAATCGATTTTGATAACAATCTTTACAACATCATTCTTTTCCTCGATGTTAACCCGCATTGCTTCAGCAAGGTCACTGAATGCAAATTCGTTCGTTACGATGCTCGAAACATCAATCTTTCCGGAGGAAATGGCTTTGATTGCAACAGGATACTGGTTTTTATAGCGAAAGATCGGTTTGATTTCAGCAACCTTGCCCATCAGTTTAGCGAATCCAAATGGAATTACATCTTCAGGCGCCATACCCACCAGAACAATGCAGCCGCCTCTTTTTACGACATCCACAGTTTGCTGGGTGGTCTTGACAGTTCCTGCCGTCTCCATAACGATATCTGCACCTGTGCCTTTGGTCAAGCGCATAACCTCGGCAACCGTGTTGGACTTTGCAGCGTTAACCACTGCTGTGGCGCCAAGATCCATCGCTTTCTCAAGGCGCTTTTCGATAACATCCACAACGATGATATCGGTGGCTCCGCGAGCCTTGCAAGCGAGTAGTGCCGTAAGTCCAATGCAGCCGGCACCAAGGATGACCACACTGCTGCCAAGCTTTACGTTCGCAACGCTGGCTGCCTCCAACCCAACGGAGAGCGGCTCTATCAGAGCGCCCTCTCTCGAAGAAATGGATTCAGGCAGCCTGAATGCAAGTTGAGAGGGAAAGGCAATATAATTCTCAAAACAGCCGTGGTAAGGCGGTGTTGCCAGAAATTGTACGTCGGGGCATAGATTATACCGCCCCGTCGCGCAAAATTCACATTTACCGCAAGTCGCGCCCGGTTCGAGGGCAACGCGGTCGCCGACTTTATGGGTGGTTACACCCTCACCCAGTCCTACAACAGTCCCGGCGCATTCATGGCCGAGGATGAAGTCACCCTCCACTACAAAGTCACCGATGCGGCCATGTTCAAAATAGTGTACATCGGAACCGCAGATTCCAACATACTCCAACTTCACCAGCACCTCGCCGGTTTTCGGCGATGGCACAGGCACATCGCGGAATTCAAGTTCTCTGAGACCTGTCATAAAAGCTGCTTTGTTTTTCATTTTGTTACCTCCGGTGCCCGTACAATTTTCGGGTCTGTAAAAACATCTGCTTCATCCATGCTTTTCGTGCTGAATTCAGATACTACAGCGCCATCCGGCCCACCCTGAAACCAATGCTTGGTATTGGGATGAATGGTATACTGTTCCCCTGCATCCAGCCGGATCTCGTGCATTGCCGTGTAAGATGCCGCGTCCGCCTCAGGCGGCTTGCAAACCGGGTTACCGGTCGGACTACCCTCTACATAGAGATATACCGTACCCATGCGGCAGCGGAAGGTCTCTTCTTTTCCTTCCGAATGACACGCCGGTAGGGGAGGGTGGCGGTGCTCCGGGCAGGTCTGCTTCGGATGCAATACCATTTCTTTGGCGCAGCAGTGCTCCGTATTGACGTAGGTAATCAGTGTAAGACCCGTATTGGCAAAGTCGCCGAGACCAAAATCCGCGATCTCAACGGATGCTCGTTCCTGATCTGCCAGAACGATGTGTGCTTTATCATAATATGCAAGGGCTTTTTCAACCCATTTTCTATACTCTATTTCTTCCATCGTTGTTCGTTCCTTTCATCTCACACGCTCTATTTCGAGTTCTGAACCAGCCGCACCGTGTACTATGACGGTTCTTTTTTGGCCAGGCAGAAGATCAAAATAGTTATCCGTACAGTTGTAGTTTCCTTTGATATATACGCTGTGCACAAAAGAATCCGCCGAAAGCGTAACGACGCGATCTTCGCCATCGTCTTTTTGCTCCACCTTCAACTGTGTCTGCTCATATTGCATCTTTCGCACATCATCTGTGCGCAGATAGATAGCATCGACTGTATCGGTGCTTGGAATCAGCACAATGCTGCCTTTGGTGTAGTCAGCGTCAGGCAAGGGCATGCGCAGAATATAGGCGCGGCTCCGCGCAGGCAGGACAACATCAATTGTCTTTGTGCTGCGGGTTTTCCCATCAAAGGAAACATACCCGAATTCCGCTTGGAACTGGATTGCTTCCGGGGTATCGTTCATCCCCTGTACCACGAGTTCGCAGTCCACGGTACGCATCGTCAGCTTTTTGTGAGCAAGGGCACGCTTCACGGCATAGTAGGGTATTTTACGCTTCAGATAGTAATCGATGATGGTCCAGCCAACTTCTCCCCATGCGTCATCGTACATCCAGAATAAACCGCCGCCGCAAAAATCCTTGAACCGGATTGCTTCAAGCGAATATCCCAGCATGAGACCGTGTACCAACCCGCCATAGAGTAGATACTGATCATTTGTCAGCGTTTTCGCATCAATGCCATAATTTTTTTCAATGCCTGCGCAGACGGTATCCCGCTCAAAAACATTGAGATGCCATTGCCAGTTTTTGCTACTGCGTTCGATCGCATCGGTACCAAGGTACGCAAGCGTACTCTCTTCGCAGCATGGGCCCAGATACCCGTATTCACTCATGAATTTGCAAGCGACATTATCGAAATCTTTGACCTCAATACGGTCTTCCATCTTGAGGCTCATAAGAGCATTGTGCCAGCGGTGGACGTCGCCGACGGTATCGGAATTTGGCAGCTCACCGCCGTAGGGAGAACTGTTCCAGAATGGTATCTGCGGACAGTTGTTGTGTATTACTTCCTTTGCCAGTTCGTTCGGCAGGGAGAGCCCATACTGCTTCTCGTGCAGGATGGAAATTTTCCAGCGCGGGTTGTCGTAAGAGTTGAAAATCCAGTGAACTTCGTTGGTACCGCAGAAGAGAGCGAGGCAGGAATGGTTGCGCAGCCGCTTCGTCTGGTAATCAAATTCCCTGCGCACTTCGTCGCAGAACCAACGATGATGATCCGGGTAGGTGGAGCAGCACAGCATGAAATCGTGCCAAAGCAAAATGCCGCGACTATCGCACAATTCATAGAAAGCATCCTGCTCATAAAGGCCGCCGCCCCAGACCCGCATCATGTTAAAATTGGCTGCAATAGCCTCGTCGATAAGGATTTCCAACTTTTCTTTCGTAACGCGGGAATAGATCATATCGGCAGGAATCCAGTTGCCACCTTTGCAATAAATCGGCACATTGTTTACAATCAGTTCAAAGCGGCGATCTTCCCCGTGGATGACGCTTGTGTCGAGCCGGATGGTGCGAATTCCGTATCGGAAGCTTGGAAACTGTGTTTCCACTCCATGACAGCACGCACTGACTTTTACGTCATACATCGGCTGGTCACCATAACCGGCCGGCCACCAGAGTTTCGGGTCCCGAATTGCAAGCTTTGTCTCGACATAATTGTATCCGGAGGTAATCAACACCTTTTTGATGCTGCTTTTGGCAACGACCTTGCCCGCAAAACTCAGTTCAACTGTCACATCGGCGCTGGCCGAGGCAATGAGGTTCAAGTCCTCCACATTAATCAGTGCGCTGACCTGCGCACTGCCGTCGATGCCGGTTGTATTAAGTTTTACTTCGCGTATGGCGATATTCGTGTAACAGGTGATATTAACATCACCTGCCATGCCGACTGTGACGACCTTTGGACCCCAGTCCCAGCCGACCGTAAACTGCGGGCGGCGTACAAAGGAACGGCGCTTGTCACCGCGGCCCCAGCCGCCGTTGTCACTTTCCGTACATACCGCATAGGAAAGCTCGGCTACCTGCTCGTCGGTGACCTGCTCCATGCCGGTCGTCAGGCGAACCGTGATCGTGTTCTTTCCCTCTTTGAGCTGTTCCTTGATATTTCGCCGAAACGGGTAATGTACGCTGTTATGATGCCCGATATACTGGTCGTTTACAAAAATATCACTGTTGGAATCGAGCCTGTCCATGACGAGCTCCACCAAATCCGCCTGTAAATTAAGGCTGTCCGCGTCAAATTCTTTGGTGAACCACCAGGAACGTTTTTCGATCCACTCACTGTCAAAACTGTTTTCTCCTACGATCGGATCCTGAATGACCCCGTTTTCGATCAGTGGAACCCGCACATCAGCGGGAAGATTACAGTCGTACCAGCCATCTTTGTGGGTAGCGACCTTGGGGTAGTCCGTGATGCCCCACTCGAGCGGAGCTTCCAAGACGTGCCAGCCAATGTTTAGATTCATTGCTTTCATGGTTTTCTCCTTTTTTACAAAATGGTTTCTGTCAGCCCTTTACGGCACCGACGACCATTCCCTTTATGATTTGTTTGGAAAAGATAAAGTAGACGACCATCGTTGGGAAAATCGAAATCATCATGGCCGCCATCATCTTGGGGTACTCTGTGACATATTGCCCCTTGAAAAGAGTAATGCCCACAGGCACCGTCAAAAGGGATTTATTGTCTATCAAAATGAGAGCGAAGGGAAATTCGTTCCATATCTGGAAAAGCTGGATAATGGCGACCGTGACCAAAATCGGTACGCACATGGGCAAAACGATGGAAACCAGACGGCGCGAAAAGCTGCATCCATCAATTGAGGCTGCCTCTTCAATTTCGATCGGAAGGTTTTTGATATAGCTTTCCACCAGAAAAATCGCAATCGGCAGTCCAAAAGCTACATAAGGAAATATCAAGGTATACCATTGATTGTTTATATGCAGCTTTGTGAAAACTACATACATCGGCACCATGAGCGCGTAAATCGGAATCAGCAGACCCAGCATGAAATAACCATAGACAAGGTTTCTGCAGCGAAAACGCATACGGGCAAGAAAATATCCAATGACAAATCCGATGCACACAATCAGCACAAGGGAGATTGCCGTGTTGCGAAAAGAGTTGAGCATCCAAGTCAGAATATCACTCTTTTGAAATACCTCTATGTAGTATTTCCAGCTAGGGTGCTTGGGAAGCGCAATTGGGTTTGCGTAGAATTCTGATTTATCCTTGAGGCCTGAATAAAACAACCAAATAGCGGGAAAGATGCAGGTAATCGTAAAGAGCAGCATAACGATATTTTGGATAATCCCGCCTTTGAAAAAAGAATTACTTTTGCTTTTCATAGATCTCACGCCTCCCCTTTCTCTCTACGCATCAACAACATACGCGAGCCGCCAACAAGAACCAAACTGATGATCAATATAATGACGGACATGGCGCTGGCATACCCCATCTTATACTGTAAGAAGGACGTCTTGTAAGCATACATTGCCATTACGCTCGTCACCGTACCCGGTCCGCCGGCAGTCATGACATAAATGTGGTCGAAAATCTTCATATTGCCTGAAATGCAGAGCGTGACACAAACGATGAGGCTGTTCTTGATCATAGGCATCGTGATGTAAACTGCTTTGCGCCNCCCGCTTGCGCCATCGATCTCCGCCATTTCAAAAATGGATGGATCGATGGCGGAAAAGGCAGAAATCAGAATGATCAGGTAATAGCCGACGTACTGCCAGACAAGCGGAATTGCCACCATTAACAAGGCAATTTTATCATTGTTGAGCCACGCCTGCGCGTATTTCCCCTGACCAATGGAGATCAAGAGGTTGTTGAGCAGGCCATAGTTGTAGTCGTAGATCATCGACCAGACAAATCCGACAACAACAGCAGAGAGAACGGACGGGAAATACATCATTGTACGGTGCAGTCCCTTGAACCGGGCATGCCGGCCGTTCAGCCAAATAGTAAACAAAAGGGCGAGCCCAATCTGCCCGATCATGCAGAAGACAGTCAAAAAGAGGTTGTTGCCGAGCGACTGTAAAAAAACTTTATCCTTAAATACATTAACGTAGTTGTCGAAACCGATAAAGGTTTTTTTTAGACCGCCGGCCCAGTTAAAAGTACCATAATAAATGGCGATCAGAATCGGCACCAGTACGATGGCGGTGTAGATTATAAAGCCTGGAAGTGAATAGAGTAAAGCGGTCTTCTTAGATGGAGCAATAGACTTGTTCACGATGTTCATCCCTTCTGTCCTAATGATAAAAAAGCAGTTTTCCAAAGACCCACTGAACCGGCAAGCAAAAAGCGGATACCGGACCGGTGAGAATAGTCCATACCAACCGCCACAGCTCTCGTTTTACACGGCAGCATACAACGGTTGGTATGTGCAAATCTATCAGGATTTCTTTACATTATCCTGTTCTGTCTGAATCTGTTTGGCAAGTTCTTCGGGTGTTTTCGTCCCGTTCAAAAACTCCTGCAGACCCGTGTTCATTACGTCGATTACGGCGCCATCCATGCGAAGGTCGTAAACCGGGGTAAGCTTTACACTCGATGTAAGCTTGTTATAATCCTTAGTGAGCTGCGGGAGTTTGCTCATATCGGCATTGGCAACAACGCAGGCACCGGAAAGACCATATTTTTCGGTGGTCATAACAGAGAGATCATAACCGCTTGTTGCGAAAAGGAAGTCAAGTGCCGCTTTGAGTTTTTCACCTTTTAAGTTGCTGTTGAGCGCCACATACCAGCCACAGCCGCCTGAGAGGGTGTTGGGATCGCCTTTACCATCTGTAGCTGGTGGAAGCAGGGCAACTTTGGTGTTACTCAGTACATCTTTGGTTGCGTTTGTCTGGATGTAATTAAGCGCCCAATGACCGTCAATTGTTGTTGCCGCACGGCCTTGGCAGTAAAGTTCCTCTGCCTGTGTGTTGGAAATGGTATTATAGTCCGCATTGAAAACCTTTGCCTTTGAAAGCGTTTGTAACTGCTTAAGCGAACTTACGAATAGCGGATCGGTGAATTTGGCTTTGCCGTCATTTGCGATAATACTGTTGGTCCAATCGGTGCCGGTGAAACGGTCGCCGAGGTTCGAGAGAATGGTGGATTCCGCCGGCCAGTTGTCCTTGTTTCCAAGTGCGATTGGGGCGACATTCTTCGCATTCAGTTTGGCTGCACCGTCCAGTATGCCCTTCCATGTGTCGGGGAACTTGTCGTAACCGACTGAAGCCCACATTGCGGAATTGTAGTAGACGACCGAACTGACTGTAAGCTGGTTCGGCATTCCGTAAATCTTACCGCCGGAAGTAGCAGCGTCAAAAACGCCCGCACGGAATTTGTCTTTGTCCTTATACGAATCGATTTCAGTATTCAGAGGCAGCATCAAGTTGCTGTTTGCAAAATTTCCGGTCCAGGAACCTTTGAGGAAAAAGATGTCTGGCAGTTCGTTGACTGCGGCCTGCGCCTGGATCTTCGTGGCATAATCAGCCTGAGTCATGGGAGTCTGGGTAAGTTTTACATTTGGGTTTTTCTTCTGCCACGCATCGGTAAGCGTAAGGAAAAGGTCGGCCGGAACATCGGTGCTGCGCTGTTCTTCGAGATAGAAGTGGGAAATTGTGAGTTCGGTTTTGGCATTGTTGGCTGCGGAATTCGCTGCGGAACTACCGCTGGATGTGCTACCGGAACTGCATCCTGTTAAGACTAGGGCGAATGCCAATGTTACTGCGGCAATTTTTGCCGGTTTGAAATGTTTCATAATTAATCTCCTCCTACGTTATATCCTTGAGGCCGCCTTGTGCGAACCTCTTTCCGTCTCTTATTCTAGACGGTATGCCTCGCTTTTTCTAGGGGCATCCTTGCTCTTGATATCCTCTTTTTACACATAAATTTTTAATATAGTCCTATTTTTTGTTTATAATTTTATATTAAACATGCTATTTTTTAACTTTTATCCTAAAATACTGCACTTATTGTTGTAAAAATGTGAAAATCATCAGAAAAAGAATGCAGGTACATTGTGGTATGCTATAATGTTACTGAATACTGGAACTCAGGATGAAGCAGACACGCATCCGTTCCATATCCCTGTGGGAGGAATACCAATGACTCTGCGAAAAAAAATAGCGCTTTTCTTTATTCTGCTAGTTGTTATCCCGATCCTGATTATTTATTCGATTGCAATTCTCCTATTCAATCAGAGCAACCAGATGAATCTCAAGTCACTCTACGCGAACAATATAACAGCAATCGGTTTGGGCGTAGATCGTTATTTTAATGATGCTCTCAATCTTTCCACCTATCCGCTGATGGAGAAAAATTTGCGCAATTTTCTACTTGTCTCTCCCGATAATCCCGCCTATCTGTCCACCGTTCAAGCGGCTGTGAACACCCTCTCTTCAATGCCTTACGGCTTTTCAAACGGCATTCGCAGCTACACCCTTATGAGCCAGAAGGGCGCCTCCATCAATACCGGAGTTGATGTGGGAATTCACGACGATGAGGCAGAAGCCGCCCGGGCACTCGCATCAAAACCGCTATGGTCAACCACCACAGCGGCAGATGCCAATAATGAAAAAATAGATTATATTCAGCTCATCCGTCTTTTGAAAAATCCAAATTCCATCACACAGCCCGCCGGATTTGTCAAAATATGCCTCAGTAAGGATCAGCTGCGCCAAAGCATTCTGGCGGGCAGTACGAACGACAAAACGTATTTTTATATTTTATCTAAAGACGGTGAGCCGCTTTTGCAGACCACTAACATGGACGAAGCGGATGGTCTTCCTACTCCGCCGGCTTACAGCCAGCTGTATCAGCTTGCCACAAACCATGATACCGAGCTTCTGGACAGCGGCTTTTTTGTATCGGCGCACCAAATCGTACAAACGCCTTTTATTCTTTGCAGCATCGTGAAACCGGCAAGCTTTTCCATTATCGGGAACACCCTCATCGCCGGATTTTCCATTGCCGCTGTGCTGATGATCATTTTTTCCGTCATACTGGTGTTCGTCTTCTCAAAATCCATCACGGCACCTTTGGCAAGGCTCGGCAAAAATATGGAGTCCATCTCAAACGAAGACTTCTCGGTACGCGGTACGGCAAATGGCAAGGACGAGATCTCTCTGCTTGTGGATCGCTTCAACCATATGGCGAACAGGCTAGACTTATTGTACAATCAAGTATACCTCAGCAAACTGGAGCTCAAGCAGGCCCAGCTCAACGCCTTGCAGATGCAGATCAATCCCCATTTCCTATACAATACGCTTGACACGATTTACTGGATGGCCCAGATGGGAGAAAGCGCACAAGTGAGCACGATGGTATCAAATCTTTCGCAGATGATGCGCTTTACCCTCTCCGAAGACAACAATGACGAAGTACCTCTTCGTGAAGAGCTGTCTCACCTTAACTGCTACATTGGCATACAAAAGATACGCTATGGAGAAGGTGTTACGTTCGAGATTCGCTGCAATGACGATCTGTATGACTGCAAGGTATTAAAGCTGTTACTGCAGCCGCTTGTTGAAAATGCCTTGCAGCACGGACTCAAAAATACGCAGACCGGAAAGATCTTCATAGATATCTTTCAATATCAAGACGACAAACTCGTTTACGATGTGAAGAATAACGGCGAACCCATCGACGTTGAGGAAATAACCCAGCTGATCAGCCAGCCGGATGAGCATGTACGAGGCTTTGCTTTGCGCAATATCGCAAGGCGTATCCAATTAAAAAACGGCAGCGACTATTGCCTGACCTATTTTTTGGAAGGCAGGTTCAGCGTGTTCCGAATCACGCAGAAATACCAGCAAATCAATGAACGGGAGCGAACGGATGATGATAAAGCTACTGATCGCAGATGATGAGTCCTTCATACGGCAGGGAATCAGTCGAACCATCCCCTGGGAAGAAACCGACATAGAGATCGTTGGCGAGGCCGCCAACGGTCAAGAGGCTCTGGAGATGTGCATCCAGCTCAAACCGGAAATTGTGCTGGCAGACATCCAGATGCCGATTAAAAACGGATTGGAGCTGGCACGACAGTTAAATGAGCTGATGCCCAGAATAAAAGTAATCATCCTGACTGCTTACGACAGCACCGAAAATCTAAAAAATGCAATTGATGTCAAGGTAAGCTCTTTCATCACAAAGAATGCCGATTCCGGCCGCATTTTGCAAGCTGTATTAAAGGCAAAGAGGGAGCTGATCGCCGAAAGCGAAATAGATAGGGAAAACGTACGGGTACACAGCATTTTTCAGGAAAACCAGCAGCTAATCAAGTTCTCTCTGCTGCGTCAGTACTTTGCAGGGGACTACACCGCGGAAGCTTTTGAAAAGAAGGCTCGCAAGATCGGTCTTGAGATTGAGGACGCTCCCTTTTCAATATTGGTTATACAATGCATTCCCGATGATGTGTGGCAGACGCTGAATCATTTTTACTATATTTTCAGAGTATACCACCCTATTATTTTCTGGGTGGAAGAAGATATTCTTGCTGTGATTATACACACCGATGCCAAAGGAATTCCCATGGAGAAGATGGAGGAATATCTACCCGAAATGATGCCCTATGTCTTTTCTAACCGCATTGTGTTGATGAACCACATCAATCATTACGCGCTCTTTCCTCAAGCTTATTTGAGACTTTACCGTGCACTCGACTCCTGTTTTTGGAATGTTGAAGAAAAATATCTTGCAGTCGAAAGCAATGCAGAATTAACTCCTCCGGCATTTACCGATTTGTTAAATCTTGAAAGTGCGGTCGTCACCCGTTTACTTTCCCGTCGGCTTGAAGACATAAAAATCGCTTTCGATGACTATTATCAAACAATGAAAGCGCATGTTGTACCACGGAAAACCTTTTTGCAATCCGTGGACAGACTCATCGTATCGATAAATGCCGTCCTTGGGAAACCTTCTGACAGTGCAAAGCTTTCTGAGGTTATAAAAGAGCTGGAGACTCCGGATGAGATTATTGATCTTTTACTGAGTCTGCTTAAAACCCCTGAACCGGGCGAGTACAAAAATGATCAGATTCGGACGGCGCTAAAGTATATCGATGAAAACTATGCTAGTGACATAAAGCTCGCCGATGTTGCTAAAGCTGCTTATTTTTCTACAGGTTATCTCAGTCGGATCTTCAAATCAGAAACTGAATACACCTTCAAAGAATGGCTAAACAAGGTACGTATCGAAAAGGCACAAGAACTCATCATTCATACAAATCTCAAATATTATGAAATCGCCGAAAAGGTCGGCTATAAAGATTACAAATATTTCTCCTCTTATTTCAATAAGCTTTGCGGATGCAGCGCAAAAGAATACAAACAGAACCATAATCGACAGTACAAACAAACTTAGATATAAAACAAGACTTAGGTACGTTACCATTTTGTCCATTTTGGTGAACCAATGGGAACTTCAACCCCACTGAAATGGTTGGGCAATTTTCTTGAACGAACCGGGCTGAGGAGAGTAACAGTTCATAGTTTCAGACACCTGAATGCATCACTTCTGATAAGCAGCGGTGTGGATGTAAAAACGGTATCCGCATCTCTGGGACATTCTGAAACAGCAACCACACTAAATATTTATGCCCATTCTTTTGCGTAAGCACAAGCCAAAGCTTCCGAGGCAGTTGCGGATATACTAAACTCCAAAAAGGCATAAAAATTGCGGGCACCCAAATTGAAGTAAATTCAAAAGGTGTCCGCATTTTCTATTGATTGTAACGGCCAAATAACGGTCAACCCGGTTTTTAGGATAAAGTAAAAGCCTCGAAACCCGCATTATAGCTAGGTTTTAAGGCCTTAAAATGTATGGAGAGTTAGTCACTGATACAATTTAATTATTCCTCCATGATGCACCCTTGGGGGTGTGCATTTTGTTTTAGGGGTGTGCATCGAAAAAAGCGGC
>WSSedL1CaDRAFT_10001249_pt1 | contig 15427 bp, 12 predicted proteins | sample WetSurSL1Cattail_FD_9464 | JGI IMG/M metagenome (IMG submission 9464)
AATTTCTCAACAGACAATATGCCGGTGACGAGTTTAACAAGGTCCAGTTTACGGAGATCCAGCACTTAGCAGCCAGCTGCTCTACAGGTTGTGAAATTGCCAATATTTCCGGTATTTTGAGTATACCTGTGTATAAAGGATTCTCTTCGAGATTGTCTCAGGATGCTTTTTATGCACAACAAAATAAACCGGAGCCGGCGTTCTATTAGGCATTGACGCCCAAATATAAATTAAACTATTACTATGACACAGCAAAGATGGGGGATTATTGGAGGCGGTATTATGGGAATGACACTTGCGCACCGACTTGCGCAGAAAGGTCAAAGAGTTACAATTTTCGAGGCTGCTCCTGATCTTGGCGGTTTAACCAGCGCATGGAAGGTGCATAAATTTGTTTGGGATAAATTCTACCATGTCATTCTATTGTCGGATATCCACACCAGAGGTATTTTAGAAGAGCTTGACCTGGAGGACAAAATGGAATGGGTTGAAACGAAAACAGGTTTTTACACGGATGGAAAACTTTATTCAATGTCCAATACCATTGAATTTCTGAAATTTCCGCCACTTAATCTGGTTGACAAATTCAGATTGGGACTTACCATTTTTGTAGCTTCAAAATTAAGGAACTGGAAACGTCTCGAAAATATTCCGGTAGCTTCTTGGCTAAGAAAATGGTCGGGACAAAACACTTTTAATAAAATCTGGTTACCCTTACTGAGAGCAAAACTTGGAGAAAATTATATTCAAACATCTGCCGCCTTTATATGGGCAACCATTCAACGAATGTATGCAGCGCGGAGAAGCGGATTGAAAAAAGAAATGTTCGGCTATGTGAAAGGGGGCTATGCTCAAATTCTTGAATCATATAAAAATAAACTAATTGCTGAGGGTGTTGAAATCAGGGTCAATCATTTGGCAAAAGAAATACTTTCGGGTTTAGATAACAATCCCAAGGTGACTTTTGAGAATGGAAGCGAATCAACATTTGATAAGATAATAGTTACATTGCCATCAGGCGTTGCTGCGAGTTTATGCAAAGGACTTACAAATGAAGAAATCATAAAACTTAAGAATACCGAATATCTTGGTGTTATTTGTGCCTCTGTGGTTCTTGACAGGTCTGTCAGTCCTTACTATGTTACCAATATCACGGATACGTGGGTTCCATTTACAGGCATAATTGAAATGACTGCACTGGTTGAAAAACAGACCTTTGATGGCAAAGCGCTTATTTATTTGCCCAAATACCTAAATCCTTCGGATGCCATGTTTGACATGTCGAATGAAAAAATTGAAAAGCTTTTTCTTGACGCTTTAAAAAAAATGTACCCTTTCATCATGGATAGCAATATTGAATATGTTGGAATTGCCAGGGCAAGAAATGTCTTTGCTTTGTCAACCCTGAATTATTCCAAAAATTTACCTGATGTAAAAACCTCTATACCGGGTGTATATATTTTAAATTCGGCGCACATTACAAATGGTACTCTAAATGTAAACGAAACTATTCAGGTGGCAGAAACCAAATTAAACGAAATTTTAAGTAACCATGAGTAAGTCAAATCCTTTTGCAATTTAGGTGCGGTATTTTGAGTAGAGACCTGTAATTTATTTTGAGCCGATCTGTTATAGGCACCATTCTATTAATATTTAAGTCTTTTGATTGAACAATCGTGCCACTTTTTCCTTTAATACATTACAGAAATTAACTTTTATTTAGTTAGCACATTAAGGATGGCAAAGGAACTACAAACTAAATCTACTCCCTTAGTGTCAATTGTTTTGCCTGCATATAACGAGGCTGCAATTCTGACCCAAAGCATTGAAAGAATTTATTCTCATCTCATGTCTCTTGATCAGTACAGATGGGAGATATTGATTATCAATGATGGTTCAAATGATAATACAGGAAAAATTGCTGATGAGTTGGCTCTCCAACATACTGGTGTTCGGGTATTGCATCATATTGTGAATCTTAATCTGGGAAATGCGTTAAAAACCGGTTTTAACAATTCCAATGGAGATTATGTGATAACAATGGATTTGGACTTAAGTTATTCGGTCGAGCATATTGAAATGATGTTGAGTACAATTGAAGCTACACGGGCTGACATGGTGCTTGCATCGCCCTATATGAAAGGAGGGAAAGTAACAGCAGTCCCTTTTGCAAGAATTATGATGAGCAAGTGGGTAAATTGGTTAATGTCTCTCTCATCACAGGAGAAATTTCACACATTTACATGCATGGTAAGAGCTTACAAAGGCGATTTTATTCGTTCATTGAATTTGAAATCAAAGGATTATGAAATTAATCCTGAAATTATTTATAAAGCAATGATTCTTCGTGCAAGAATTATTGAAATACCCGCGCATCTTGATTGGAGTTTTCAAAATAAAGCGGGGAAAAGCCGTGTCTCGGGAATGAGAGTGGTAAAAGGAGTATTCTCAGGATTAATGGCGTCTTTTATTTTCAGGCCTTACTTATATTTTTTGACATTCGGGCTCTTCTTATTTACTACTTTTTTATACATGTTCATTTGGATAATCATCAACATAAGTTCAATTTATCCTTCTATTATTGAACAAAGCAAGTATTTCGATGACCGCTTATCTCAAGCCGTTTCAAGGGTTTTTAGCGATCGCCCGCACGCTTTTCTTGTTGCGGGAATTACGCTTATTGTTGCGCTTCAGTTTTTAAGCATGGGTTTTCTTTCATTACAAAACAAAAGATATTTCGAAGAATTATTCCATTTAGATTCTTCGATTAAAAACAATATTTTAATTAAATAGATAACAATCAATACAATGCAATATGGATGACACAATGCAGATCAAGGAAAAGGTAAAAGCATTCATACTGGAAGGGACTTTTGCTGATAAATCAAAAATACTATATGAGACACTGGTTTTCAAAGATGGTTATCTCGATTCAATGGGTTTTGTTCTATTGATAGCATTTTTAGAGGAGGAATTTAAAATTGAAACGATTGATCGAGATTTAATTGAAGAGAATTTCGAATCTATTAATGCAATAACAAATTTTGTCTTAAAAAAGAACGCTGCATAATTTTTAAAATATGTGCGGAATAGCAGGAATATTTAACCAAAACACCAACAAGCAGGTTTCAGCCCAATCACTTGAAAAAATGCTTTTGGCCATTAATCATCGGGGACCTGATGAACGGGGCATTTATTTAAATCGTAATCTCGGTTTGGGAAGTGTGCGGTTAAGTATTATTGACCTTGCAACCGGCCAACAGCCATTATGTGATGAATCAGGGAATTTTTGGATTGTATTCAACGGTGAAATCTTCAATTATATTGAGCTAAAAGATGAATTGGAGAAGAAAGGATACCGCTTTAAAACCAAAAGTGATACCGAAGTTATTGTTGCAGCGTATTCAATTTGGGGCACGAATTTTATTGGCAAATTAAATGGACAGTTTGCGTTTGCCATTTGGGACAAACAACAAAAAGAGCTTTTGCTGGCAAGGGATCGGGTTGGTATTTGTCCGCTTTTTTATAGCAATTACAACGGTACATTTGTTTTTGGTTCGGAGATTAAGGCAATTCTTCAGCATCCCGATATTAAACCGGAATTATCCATCCAATCGTTATGTCAGGTTTTTACCTATTGGTCAACGCTAACACCAGCTTCACTTTTTAATAATATTTTTGAAGTAATGCCCGGACATTTTGTAAAAATAAAAGCGGGTAAAATTCAAATTGGGTCCTATTGGAAACTTCAATTCCCGGAAAAAGGACAGCTCAGAAAGATTAGTTTGCAAGAAGCCAGGGAAGAGCTTGAAGATATTCTTACCGATGCTGTCAGAATAAGATTGCGTGCCGATGTTCCTGTTGCAGCCTACTTAAGTGGTGGGCTGGATTCAACCACCACAACAGCGCTCATTAAAAAACTGGAACCCAGTATCTTGAATACCTTCTCGATAGGTTTTGCAGATAACGCCTTTGATGAAACTGCTTTTCAGCAGGAGGCTTCAAAGTTTTTGAACACCAATCATAAAAGTTTTGAATGTAAAAATCAGGAAATTGCTGACAGTTTCCCAAATGTTGTGTGGCATTCTGAAAGCCCCATGTTACGCACAGCACCTGCTCCCATGTATAACCTTTCGAGATTTGTCAGACAGAACAATATTAAAGTTGTAATTACCGGAGAAGGGGCTGACGAGATGCTCGCAGGATACGACTTATTTAAGGAAATGGTTATTAGAAGATTTTGGGCGCGTGACACTCATTCAAAATACAGACCATTGTTATTGAAGAAACTATACCCATACATCCCTCAGATTAGTAATTCGAAACCACAAATGTTAAAGTTTTTTTATGGATATAAACTTGAAGATGTAAATAACCCCGCCTATTCTCATTTATTGCGGTGGAACAATGGAAATCATATTCTAAAATATATTAATTCGTCTCATCATGAGCTTATCGACAAATTCGATCCTTTAGAAAGTTGGCAGGATCATATGCCGGAAGGTTTCGATCGTTGGGGTGATCTCGGTAAAGCACAGTATCTTGAATCTACTTTGTTTATGTCTGGTTATCTTCTATCCTCACAAGGAGATAGGATGACAATGGCCAATTCCGTGGAAGGCCGGTACCCTTTTCTTGATCACCGTTTTATTGAATTTGCCGCAAAGCTTCCTGAAGGACTAAAGATGAACGGATTAAATGAAAAATATTTGCTAAAGAAAATGATTGAGAATAAAATTCCACAGTCGATTAGCAAACGACCTAAACAGGCATATAGGGCTCCCATCAGTAGCAGTTTTTTTGAAAAACCTGAAAGAGACTATATCGAATCCATTACCAATTCAAAAACGATAGCAGAATATGGCATTTTTAATTCCGAATATACGGCTAAACTTATTGAAAGGGTGAGGACAACAGGGGCAGCTTCCGAGGTAGAAAATATGGTTATTACGGCAATTATATCGACGCAATTATTTTACCGTTTTTTTATTTTGGCAAAGCCACCTTTTGTTAATGATCAACTTAAAAGCCCATTGCGTGTTGTTGAAGAGGATTGATTAGAAAAGAGATATAAGACTAAAGAACAAAGACATAAGATACAAGAACAAAGACTTTAGAATAAAGAATAAAACAAAGATTAAAGAAAGTATTGGTAAAAATTCAAAGATAATGATCTCAATACCACAACGGTTATTAGGCGAAGCGCTTGAAATTTCAGCAAGAAAATTTCCATTAAAAACAGCACTTATTTTTAAGGGTGAGGAGTATTCATTTAAGCAACTGAAAGAAGCATCAGACACAATGGCTTCCCATTTCATAAGTGTCGGAATCAAGAAGGGAGACCGTGTGGCTATTTATTTGAATAATTCCTGGCAATGCGTGGTTTCAATCTATGGAACGGTAATAGCTGGTGGAGTTTTCCTGGTAGTGAACCCCCAAACTAAGGCCAATAAATTGCAATATATTTTAAATGACTGCGGGGCCAAAGTATTGATATCCGAAAGCTCACTAAAAGATGAGTTATTGCTGGCAATTGATGGCACAAAAAACATTCAACAAGTCATTCTAACCGGAGAAAATAAGCAAGTTAATGAAAAGGGTATAAAATTCTTAAATTTTGAGGAAATTCTAGCCTCTGGTGATAATGAAAAATTTCCAAATATTATCCCTAATGATCTGGCAGCATTAATATATACTTCAGGCAGCACGGGGTTTCCTAAAGGCGTAATGATGACTCATCAATCCATGGTTTTTACTTCATGGAGCCTGATTGAATATTTGAGATTAACTGAGGAAGAACGCATAATGCTGGTTTTGCCTCTCGCTTTTGATTATGGTCTATATCAACTTCTGATGGCTGTAACTATCGGGGGAATGCTTATTATCGAACAGTCATTCAGTTTTCCTCCAACTGTATACAGGCAGATTGAACAATGTAAGGCAACAATATTTCCGGGAGTACCTACGATGTATGCAATTATGATTGCTACTCATAAAAAATCAGGTCTAACTTTTGAAAGTGTTAAGAAGGTAACAAATACAGCGGCAGCGTTACCTGATGAATTCATTCCGGACTTAAAAAAAATATTTCCGAATGCACTCATTTTTAAGATGTATGGTTTAACAGAATGCAAACGGGTTTCCTATCTGGAACCTGAATTATTGGGTCAAAAAGCAAACTCAGTTGGTAAAGCCATTCCGGGTACTGAAATATTCCTCTTATCTCCGGATGGTAAGCCTGTACCTCCAGGAGAACCGGGTATTTTACATGTGCGGGGACCTCATGTTATGGCCGGTTATTGGAACAATGAAGAACTAAGCAGGGAGATGCTTAAACTCGGATCAATTCCGGGAGAAAGAATCCTTTGTGCACACGATTGGTTCAAGATGGACAACGAGGGCTTTTTATATTTTCAGGGTAGGAATGATGATATTATTAAAACGAGAGGTGAAAAGGTTAGTCCCGTAGAAATTGAAAATATACTTTATAAAATTAATGGGATAAAAGAAGTGGCAGTGATGGGTATCGTACATGAGATTCTTGGAGAATCAATTGTGGCCTTTGTTACATCCCATGATCAGGTAATACTTAATGAAACGGAAATTCAGCAGGAATGTGCAAAACGTATGGAAATATTTATGGTTCCGCAAAAAATAATTTTTTTGGCAGAAATGCCCAAAAGTTCTAATGGGAAAATAGATAAAAAAGAATTAAAGAAAATGATTTTAGAAAATGGACAAGGATGAATTATATATAAAAATCAGAACCGATTTAGCAAATCAGCTCCATTTTTCGGATGATAAACCTGAAGAAACTATTGATTCCTCGTTGAAAGCATTGTGGCTTTTGGCCTCAGGCATTCATAAATCAGCCAAAGAAGCGCTTACGCTTCCGTTGCCTGATCTATCAGAACAGCAAGTCAATAAATTACATCAATTTATAGATCAGCGACTCAAGGGCAAACCTTTGGCTTATATTACAGGACGACAATCTTTTATGGGTATTGAATTATGTTGCGACCAAAGAGCTCTGATTCCCCGCAAAGAAACTGAAATTTTAGGGAACAAAGCAATTGAGCTTGGTCAGCAAATTGCAAAATCAAAGCAGAATATCAGAATTTTTGATGTTTGTTGTGGCTCTGGAAATTTGGGAATAGCATTAGCAAATTCGCTTCCCAATGCTACCATTTATTCTTCCGATCTTTCTTTGGACGCTATATCCTTAATGCAGGAGAATGTTTGCTTATTGAATTTTAAGAATCGCATTAAGCTGTTTCAAAGTGATTTATTCTCTGCTTTTGAAACTGGTAATTTTGATGAAGCGATTGATCTGATTGTTTGTAATCCCCCTTATATATCAAGTGCAAAAGCAGGAAAATTAGTTTCTGAAATATCTGAAAATGAACCTTTAATGGCATTCGATGGAGGAATGCTTGGCACTAAAGTACTGCAAAAACTGATACGTGAAGCACCAAGATACCTGGCCATTGAAGGATGGGTAATATTTGAAGTTGGTGTTGGGCAAGGCCCCTTTATGATTCAATTAGTTGAAAAAACAGGGCTCTATGACCAAGTTTCCTCAACGTCTGATGAAAAGGGTAATATAAGGGTTGTGTATATGAGAAAGAATCGACTCACTCCGTGAGTCGATTCTTGGGGAACAATTTATTTAAAATGAATATTCGTGTTAATACCTAATTTGACTATTTAACCCACTTCGGGGTTGTTTATTTATCCGAGTGTCTCAGCTCCCTAGGCTGCACCGGGGGTTATTCAAATTTTACCCTTTCAGGGTAAGTCCGGAGGACTTAAATATGAATAACCCCCAATGAAATTGGGGGTATGTACATGAATTTTTAATGCAACCCCGAAGCGGGTTGAACAAATATATTAGTGAAAATAAATAACATAGGTACAATAACGGATATACAATTTATTTAACGAATAGAAATAACAACATTAAAATTTCAAACATGAGTTTTAAGCAACCATTTTCTCCTGATATATTAAAAATACAGGATATAGAAACTTTCATCGCTCGATTAACTGACAAACTAAAAAATGATGTTCTTGGTATTCGTAAGCAAGGTGGTGTTATTGGTATTAGCGGGGGTATTGATTCTTCAGTAACACTTGCTTTGGCAGTGAAGGCCTTCGGCGCCGGAAGAGTATTGGGTATTATGTTACCTGAGAAAGATTCTAGCACTGATAGTAAGGACTTTGCTTTGGAACTTGCAAAAAAGTTTTCAGCAGAGGCAATCGATGAAAATATTACAGGAGCACTGGAAGGCTTTCGTTGTTATCAGCGGCGTGATGAAGCAGTGGCACGAGTCTTTCCCGAATACAACCCAACAACCTATAAAATGAAAATTGGCATTAATCAAACGGGTATGAGTCAGAATCTTCCGCCCGTGTTTTCATTAACCATAATAGATCCGCATGGGGGACAAAAATCAAAAATCCTGCCTGTGAAAGAATATCTTCAAATTGTGGCTGCCTCTAATTTCAAACAGAGAAGCCGGATGGCCATGCTTTATTATCATGCTGAAGTAAGAAATTATGCAGTGATTGGGACTTCCAACAAACATGAAATCGAACAAGGTTTTTTTGTAAAGTATGGTGATAGTGGGGTAGACGTAATGCCAATAGGGAATTTATATAAAACTCAGGTATATCAGATAGCTGACTACATTGGGATTCCTGACGAAATAGTTAAACGGACACCTACCACCGATACCTATTCTGCTGAACAAACTCAGGAAGAATTTTTTTATCAGTTACCTTATAGAGAAATGGATTTATTATGGTATGGTTATGAAAACGAATATTCACCGGAAGAAATCGGTGCTGTTATGAAAAAAACGCCGGAAGAAATCGGTTTAATTTTTAATAATTTCAAACGTAAACAGAAAGCGACTGATTATCTGAGAATGTCGTCAATTAAAGATTATTGATGACAGAAAAATCTAAAACATTATTAGCGCAAAGGCCATTTAGCCCAGACATAATGAGAACAAAATTTCATTTTTGTTGTTCTCAATGATGTATTAGTACTGGATTTGTATGATAGATTTTAACAAATGAACTACTCGAGGCTTATTATTTTGATGGTATCATATTTAATTTTTCAGGGTTGTGGCCGAGAAAAGCCTCCTGGGAAAAGTGACACCAATATATTATTCCTTCATCACTCTGTTGGTCTATGTATTTGGGAAGGGAACCATAATTTTATGGGACACTTTTTTAAGAAAATGAAACATTCGGCACTTAAGGAAGCTATCGATCAGTATAATATCAAAAGCGGGCAGCATTATCTAATCAGAGAACAAACTTTTCCAAAGGATAAACCTTACGGATGGAACAATTATCCTTATGACTATTATAATATATGGGTAAAACATGCGGGAGATAAACCTTACATGGAAGAACCAACCCTTGAGATGCTCACAAAGCAATATCAGGTCATTATCTGGAAACATTGCTTTCCTGTTAGTAATGTACTTCAGGATGTCAGTCCTCAAAATATAGATTCACCTGTCAAAAGAAATGAAAATTATAAACTTCAGTATCTGGCCTTACGTGATAAAATGCATCAGTTTCCCAATGTAAAATTCATTGTTTGGACCGGGGCAGCACAGGTAGAAAGTGAAACTAATGTCATGGAAGCCAAAAGAGCTCAGGATTTCTTTGCATGGGTAAAGAATGAGTGGGATTTACCTGATGATAATATATATGTGTGGGATTTCAGGGATCTTGAAACTGAAAAAGGACTATATCTATTAAAGAAAAATGCTGGAGATATCGATAATTCACATCCCAATGAACAATTCTCAGAGAAGGCAGCAAAGCTTTTAGCTCAAAGGATTGAGGATATCATAGAAAATAATGGTACAAAGACTTTGTTGACAGGTATTTATAAGAACTAATTTATGAGTTTATACAGTCCTGAATTTTTTGGCTTTTTATTATTGCTGCTTGCTTTGTACTATACAATAAATCCAAAAGCGCAAAAGGCTATACTATTTTTAGCGAGCTCGTTTTTTATAGGTACATTCTCCCTGTGGTTCCTGGGCTATACCTTTCTATTTATTATAGTAAATTATGTATTTGGTTTACTCATTGTTGAATACAAGCAAAATGAAAAATTGCAGAAGATCTTTTGCAATGTTGGAATAGCACTGAATATATCATTGTTGGTATTTTTTAAGTACATTAATTTTATCATAGAAAATCTGATCTCATACTTTTCTGCTTTCCACCATCCATTGTCGTTACACGGATTAAATCTGGTTATTCCGATTGGAATATCATATTATACTTTTCAAGGGATTAGCTACCTTCTTCAGATTTATAGGGGCCATGAAACAATGGAAAAGAACGTATTGGTATTTTCTAATTATTTTCTCTTTTTTCCAAAATTTTTAGCCGGGCCAATTGAGTTATCCAAAACTTTTATTCCGCAATTAAAAGTCAATCACAATTTTATCTATGAAGATGTGAAAGCGGGGTTTCAACTTATTTTGTGGGGCGCTTTTAAAAAGATGGTGATTGCCGACCGGCTTGCTATGATCATTCATGGGGTATATACAGATGTCGGCCAGTTTTCCGGTAACCCTTTAATCATTACGTTTTTATTACAACCGCTTCATTTATATTGCGATTTTTCGGGATATACGGATATTGCCTTGGGAATAGGGCGGGCTTTTGGTTTAAATCTTACCCCTAATTTTAACCGGCCATTCTTCTCCACGAGTGTTACCATGTTTTGGAGGAGATGGCACATGTCATTATCCAATTGGTGTAATGAATTTATTTTTAAACGATTGTCCTTCAAAATGCGTACATGGGGTAAATGGGCGTCTGTTTTTGCGGTTTTTATTACTTTTCTTGTTATCGGAGTTTGGCACGGGCCTGGATGGAAATTTATAATTCTGGGTTTGCTTCAGGGGATTGCAATTAATTATGAATTTTTTACCAAGAGAATTCGACTTCAAATTGCAGGTAAGTTGCCTGCCCAATTTGTTTTGTACGCCAGTTACCTTTTTACGTATTTGTTTATTTGCTTAACATTAATATTCTTTAATGCATCTTCATTATCAGATGCTTGGCATTTTTTATCCAATATGTTTGTGAATATTAATTTTTCAAAATTCAACATCATATTTTTAACTGTGTTTGACAAACTCATTGCTTTTTGTTCGCTTGCCTTCTTAATATTTGTTGAATATCGACAGGAGCATGGTAAGAATATTTTCGATGAGATGAATGTTTGGCCTAAATGGGTTCGTTTAATGCTTTATTATCCAATTATAATTTTGGTTATTTATTTCGGAAGTCCGCATAAGGAATTTGTATACATGCAGTTTTAATTAATGTTCTTTTTGTAATTATGAAAACTTTACTACTTAAATTACTGCTATTTTTTTTGCCATTTATATGTATTGCGGTTATTGTCTTTATTGTGGATCCATACGATTTATTTTATGTTTCCAGGATTTTCAGTGATGCCTCAAAGTATAAATGTGTTAACCGTTCCAATGCCTCCTCACCACGAGGTAATATTTTATGGAAAACGATTGAATTCAAAAGAAATCCAGCGCCTAATATTATTCTGGGCGATTCAAGGATGGAGGATGTTAACCCCGATTGTTTATCAAAAAGATTGGGAGGGAAGGTTGCAAACCTGGCAGTCCCTGCAGGAAATAACAAAACGATCATCGATTTATTCTGGATGGCGGCTAAAACAACGCAATTAAAAAATGTGTTCATTCAAACTAATTTTAACAGGTATAATGCGCTATTCAATTTCGACCTCTTTGAACCTACACGACAATTGCTCAATAAGCCTTTCTACTATTTTTTAAAATGGAATTACATCGAAGACGCTTTTTCAGTGATGTATTATTCCTTTTCTAAGGATGAAGATTATGTAAGCCAATCATACAGATTCAGGGATGATAATTGGTCCAGTACTGAGAAGTTGATAACCAATGAACTTTCGCGTTTTGATTATGTTTATCCTACAAAATTGTATTCCGGGTTAAAAGATATTGCCATTTATTGTAAAGAAAATCGTATCAATTTAAGGTTCGTGATTGCTCCGGATTTTTTTGAATCACATAGTTACATAAGAATTTTTGGTTTGGAAAATGAATACCGTCAGTTTAAAACTGATATCAAAGCCTTAGGTAGCACAGTTGATTTGGATAATGGAATGCCTTTTTCCTATAAAAAGGACAACTATTTGGATCATTTTCACATCAAGCCAAATATGGCAGATACCATAGTATCAATGATTTTTAGTTACAACTAGCAGGTAAAATGTTAAATATGAATGTAAAAATGCAAATCAGCTTTTTGTGAAAACAATCGGTGTATTTTATGTGTTTAAATATAAATGAAGAGTTAAATCAAGTTGTCAAAATGTATAAGAGGTTGAATTTGAGATTAAAAATTAGTTATAAATATTAATTAGTGATGGTAAAAAAATTCTTTATAAATCTTTTCATATTTTGTTCAATATTATTCCTCATTTTGGGAGGTTACTTATTTCTTATATATCATCATCCGGACTTTGTTGATGAGGCTTATTACAAATTCACAACTCCCAGGGCAAATTCTTTAATTATTGGCACTTCGCGTGCAGCCGTAGGTCTTGTACCTAATGTGATTAACAAAAGATTATTTGGTGGAGAAAAAAGGATCATAAACCATTCATTTACCTTTGGAACAAGTAATTATGGTCCAAGATATTTACGTGAAATCAAACATAAAATACTATCCAATCAGGAGCATAATGGTGTTTTTATCATTTCGGTTGATCCTTGGTCATTATCAATTAATAAAGAAGATAAGGACGATACCAATTCTTTCGTCGAAGTTAAAAATAATGTATTTGTTGGCGGATTAAATTCGAGTTCTGTAAATCCAAATATAGAATACTTACGAAAATATTGGAGTAACCGTTTATATCCGCTTGAAATCATAGTAAAAAAAGCTGTTAACCATGAAGGATTATGGATTCTTAGGGAGGATGGATGGATGGACGTTGATGTACCATGTGATTCAATAACTGTGCAGCACAGAATTGCTCATGGCTTGGCCGATTACAAAAGGAATCGTATGAAATTGTCTGAAGCACGGTTTAACTATCTTGAACAGATTATTCAATTTTTAAAACAGGAAGGCGCCGTTTATTTGGTAAGAATGCCTGTAACCAATGAAATGAAAGACTTAGAATTTTTGGAATTTCCGCAATTTGATGCAAAAGTAAATGAAGTGGCGGGGAAACGAAATGTACGATATCTTAATTTCATAAATTCCGAGGATTATAAATTTGTAGACGTACATCACATGCAGAAATTGAGCGCTTTTAAACTGAGTGAGCAAATTTGTGATTCTGTTCTTGAATTAAAAAGGTTATCCATTAATTAACAAATTATGCTGTTTAATTCAATTCAATTTCTTGTTTTTTTTATCGTAGTAACTACTGCGTATTTTGCACTTCCATACAAATACAGATGGTTTTTGTTACTGGTAAGTAGCTGTTATTTTTATATGGCATTTGTGCCCATTTATATACTCATCCTGGGATTTACAATTGTTGTTGATTATTTTGCCGGAATATTTCTTGAGCAAGCAGTTGGAAAGAGGCGAAAGTTATATTTGATTTTCAGTCTTATTGCGAATATAGGTGTTTTGGCTGTTTTTAAATATTACAACTTTTTAAATGATAACCTGAGCTTTTTGCTGCAAGGGTTTGCTTTGACTAACCCCATTCCTCATTTATCTATTTTATTGCCTATTGGTTTATCCTTCCACACCTTTCAGGCAATGAGTTATACCATAGAGGTTTATAGGGGACATCAAAAGGCTGAAAGACATTTTGGCATATACGCATTGTATGTGATGTTCTATCCGCAACTTGTAGCTGGGCCTATTGAGAGGCCTCAAAATTTATTGCATCAGTTCCGAGAAAGATACGATTTTGATTATGAAAGAATAACCAGTGGATTAAAATTGATGATGTGGGGTTTATTCAAAAAGGCTGTTATTGCCGACCGTTTGGCTGTTATAGTGGATAATGTGTATAACAATCCACATTCGCATAATGGAATAGCTTTTATTATTGCAACTATCTTCTTTTCGTTCCAGATATTTTGTGATTTTTCAGGTTATTCAGATATGGCCATCGGAGCTGCCCGAATTATGGGTTTCAAGTTAATGAAGAACTTTGATAAACCGTATCAGTCTAAATCAATATCAGAATTTTGGAAACGCTGGCACATTTCGCTTTCCTCATGGTTCCGAGATTATTTATACATTAGTCTTGGAGGAAACAGGGTTGCCATACCTCGATATTATTTTAATCTTTTTATTGTATTCTTAGTGAGTGGGTTATGGCATGGTGCTAACTGGACATTTATTATTTGGGGAGCATTGCATGGGTTTTATCTTGTGTTTGCAGTATTTACCAAGAATCAGCGTGGTTGGGTGAGTGTTAAACTGGGGTTAAATAGACTTCCGTTTTTAGAAACTGTAATCACTTTTATTTTAGTGGGTTTTGCTTGGATATTTTTTAGGGCATCTGATGTTAGCACTGCTTTATACATTGCGGGGCATCTATTTTCAGGACTTGGAGAAACTGTCAGACAATTCGTTCACGGACAGTTATGGTTGCCCGATTTGGGAGTGGCGCCTGGTGAAGTATTGTTTTCAGCATGCTTAATTATTTTTCTGGAGGTAGTTCATTTTCTACAAAATAAAATCAATTTTAATAAATTCCTTAGCGAGAAACCTGTTGTGTTGAGGTGGACAGTTTATTATTTAGTCATTTTTTCAATTCTTGTCTTTGGGGTTTTCCAAAGTCGACAATTTATTTATTTCCAATTTTAATTAACTAATCAGCCTTTTCTTAGGGCATAAAAAATATTATTATGATAAGAATTCATTTCAACCAACCCTTTTTAACTGGTAGAGAAGCCCATTATATTTATCAGGCTGTATATAGTGAAGGTAAATTATCCGGTAATGGCAAGTTTACAAAATTATGTCACGAGTTTTTCCAAAAAAATTATGGATTTAAAGAATGCTTACTTACCAATAGTTGCACGGATGCCTTGGAAATGTCTGCCATACTTTCCAGGATTGAACCTGGCGATGAAGTTATTGTGCCTTCGTTCACCTTTGTTAGTACTGCAAATGCGTTTGTTTTGAGAGGCGCTATCATAAAATTTGCAGATAGTATGGAGAGCCATCCCAATATAGATGCAGATAGAATAGAAGAATTAATCACCACAAAAACGAAGGTTATTGTGGTTGTTCATTATGCAGGGGTAGCCTGCGATATGGATAAAATAATGACGATTGCCAGGAAGTACAATATCCTGGTGGTGGAAGATGCAGCACAGGCCATAGACAGTTATTA
>WSSedL1CaDRAFT_10001250_pt1 | contig 15417 bp, 13 predicted proteins | sample WetSurSL1Cattail_FD_9464 | JGI IMG/M metagenome (IMG submission 9464)
GATCGAGGCGAGCCTGCGTCGCTTCGCGCACTACGATTACTGGCAGGACAAGGTCCGGCAGGCGATCCTTGCCGATGCCCCGGCAACGCTCCTTGTCTATGGCATGGGAGAGCGGCAGGTTGTGGAGATCGCACAGCGTCTCGCTGCCGGAGAACCGGCCCGGTCGCTTCGGGATATCCGGGGAACCACATACACAAGGGAAGTCGCCGAATGGCGTGCGGTCCCGCACGATGGCATCGTGGAGATCCCCTCGTTTACCGAAGTCTCGTCCGACAAAATCGCATATGCAAAGGCATTCGCGCTCCACTACCGGGAACAGGATCCGGTCCGGGGAAGGCCCGTTGCCCAGCCGCACCCGAAAACGGTAATCATCCAGAATCCTCCGGCCCGGCCGCTCACGACCGTCGAACTCGATCATGTCTACGAGCTGCCCTTCTCCCGCCGGGCTCACCCTTCGTACAAAAAACCGGTCCCGGCGCTCGAACCCGTCCGGTTCTCGGTCGTCTCCCACCGGGGCTGTTTCGGGGGCTGTTCGTTCTGTGCTCTCACCCACCACCAGGGCCGGATCATCCAGAGCCGGAGCATAGATTCGGTTGTCCGCGAGGTGACCCGGATGGCGAAGATGCCGGAGTTCAAAGGCATCGTGCAGGACATTGGCGGGCCGACGGCAAACATGTACGCCATGGCCTGCCCGAAGTGGGAGAAGGCCGGGGCTTGCCCGAAGAAGTCCTGCTCGCCGGCCTGCCCGTCCCTCGATGTGAACCATACCAAAATCCGTGAGCTTCTCCGTCGCGTAAGCGAAATACCCGGTGTAAAACGGGTCTTCGTCGGTTCCGGGATCCGCTACGATCTCGTGCTTGCCGGCGATCCGGATTCAGGCTACCTCCGGCAGCTTGCGGAGCACCACGTCTCGGGTCACTTAAAAGTTGCCCCGGAGCATGTGAGCGCAGAAGTCACGGCGGCCATGAACAAGCCCGGAAAAGAGGTCTTCGACCGGTTCCGCGAACGCTTCGATGCGTTCCAGCAGGGAAAACCAAAACGCCAGTACATTGTACCCTATTTCATGTCCGGCCACCCGGGCTGCACGATGCGGGACATGGTCGAGCTCGCGGAGTATATCCGGGACAACCGTCTCTACACCGAGCAGGTACAGGACTTCACGCCAACGCCCATGAGCGTCTCGACCTGCATGTATTACACAGGACTTGACCCGTTCGCGCTCAAACCGGTGTACGTGCCCAGGGGCCGGGAGAAGAAGGTCCAGCGGGCGATGATGCAGTACCGCGAACCGGCCAACCGGGCCTTTGTGCTCGAAGGTCTCCGTCAGGCGGGACGGGAAGACCTGATCGGGAACGGGCCGGAGTGCCTTGTCTCGGGCAGCGGTTGCCGGGAACATGAGGCCATGAAAGCGTTCCGGCCCTACCAACGAAAAAAATAGATCTTCTTATTTCCTGCCGTACTCATCCTCGAACCGGACAATATCGTCCTCTTCGAGGTATTCCCCGAGCTGGACCTCGATGATCTCCAGGGGGATGACGCCGGGATTTTCCAGTCGGTGCCGGACACCGCTCTTCACAAAGGTGCTCTCTCCCTGCCGGAGGAGTTTTGTTTCGCCGTTGAGCTCGACCTCGGCTGTACCGCTCACAACCACCCAGTGCTCGCTCCGGTGGTGGTGGAGCTGGAGGGAGAGTTTCCGGCCCGGTTTTACCGTGAGGCGCTTGATCTTATAGTGTTCCGAATCTTCGAGCACGGTATAGGCGCCCCAGGGCCGGTGCACCTGCCGGTGGAACAGGGTTACGGGATCGTTTTGCTTGTTGTACCGCCCCACGAGCTCCTTGACCTGCTCGGTGTGTCGGTTATCGCAGATAAGGAGGGCATCAGCCGTGTCCACCACGACCAGGTTGTCCACGCCGATAAGACCGACCCGTTTTCCCGGGGCGTTGACGTAGTTGTCCTTTGCCGAGAGGTACTCCGCTTCCCCGGCATTTCCCTCTGCATCGTGCGGGCGGACCTCGTATATCGCCTTGAACGTCCCCAGATCGTTCCATTCTGTATCGAGAGGGACGACGGCAACTTTTTTCGAGGGTTCGAGCAGGCCGTAATCGATCGAGATCGAATCGAGTTTTGGGTACTCGGGAACGGCGGTCCCGGCAAACGCGGCGGCGAGCCGGGGCTGGTATTTTTTGAGTTCCTCAAAGAAGACCGGGACGGAGAGGAGGAAGATCCCGCTGTTCCAGAGATATCCTTTCTTCACGTACTCTGTGGCAGTCTTCTCGTCTGGCTTCTCCTTGAACTCCTCGACCGCACATCCCCCGGCAACGGCCTTCCCCGGCCGGATGTATCCGTATCCCGTGTGGGGCGAGGTCGGCCTGACACCGAAGGTCACCAGGTACTTTTGGGCAAGGGGTTCTGCCGCGGAAATCTGGCCAACTGCTTTTTCCCCGAGCAGGTGGTCGCTGGGGAAGACCACGGCGGTCGCGTTCTTGTCCGCCTTTTTTATCTGCTGCATTGCCCATGCAATAGCAGGCAGGGTGTTTTTCTGTTCCGGTTCTGCAAGGATATGGTCGGCCGGGACGGTACACCCCAGATCGTCCATCTGGTTTGCCACGAGATACCGGTGGATCTCGTTCGTCACTACATAGATCTCGTTGTTTTTCGAGAATTTCTGTGCCCGTTTGCAGGTCCGCTGGAAGAGGGACTCTCCCTCCATCGGGATGAACTGCTTGGGATAGTATTCCCGGGAGAGCGGCCAGAGCCGGGTCCCCACGCCGCCGGCAAGGATGATGGTCTTCATTGATATGCCCTATGTTTTTTTTCATTGTCCCGTGACAGAATTCGCCCCGGGAATATTCACATACTGATCTTTACCGGCTTTAAAGCTAAAAAAGGCGTTCATAAGAATCTATCCCGGACGTATCCCGTTGGGTCTGTCGATAAAGGTCCGGAGCCAGAGTTCTGTGCAGGCAATCCGCCATATCTCGGGGGAGTAGGCTGATGTCCCGTTAAGGAAGGCATCGTAGTCTTCCTTTACGGCTTTTGCATCCCAGTAGGGCCGGAAACAGAAACTCTCTGAAGAAAAGATTCCCTGCATGAAATCCCTGAGCTCGTTCTTCATCCAGCATTCCTCGGGAGTGACAAATCCCATCTTGTCACGCCGGCACCGGATGGAATCAGGGACAAGCCCCACTATCGCGGCACGCAGCGACCACTTGGTGACCCCGTTACGGATCTTCTGGTTAAGCGGGAGTCCTGCCAGGTACTCCACGAGGCGCACATCAAGGTACGGCACCCGGGACTCGATAGAGAAAGCCATGGAGTTACGGTCCTCGTAATGGAGGAGGGCCGGGAGATTTGTGGAAATAAGTTCGCGGTGCAGAACCTCATCTAGTGTGCCGGCGTACCGGTCAACCGGCTGAGCGGTTCCCAAAATGAGTGTCCTGCGCCCGCGCCGTGCCCGCAGCTGCGCCCGGGCTGTGACAAAGAATCCCCGGTGCTCTTTTAGACTCCCAAGGGCTTCAGAAAATGCTGCCGGAATATTAAACCTCTTTAAAAGGCCCCTGATGTAACTTGCCTGGTACCCGAGGTAACCGGCCAAAAGCTCATCTGCCCCCTGCCCGTCCAGTACCACTTTTACCTTGGTCTGTGCCAGGCGCATCACGCAGTACTGGGCATAGATCGAAAGGGATCCGAACGGCTCGTCCTGCATGTACACGAGCCTTTTAATGTCTGTTTCGAGGTCCGCCGGGGCCGGCTCCGTCATAGTCGCATCCACCCTGGTCGCGGCTACAATCTCGTCAATGTACCTGCTCTCGTCGTATTGTGTTTTCGGGAAGACAACGGAGAAGGTCTTCTGCAGGGCACCCACGCTCTCCGGAGCGTCCTCTTTTATGATTCCGCTGATGATGGCGGTAAGCGTGGAGGAGTCAATCCCGCCCGAGAGGCAGGTCCCTACTGCCACATCGCTTCTTAAGTGGATCCTTGTTGCATCGTGTAAAAGCCCGCGGAGCCGGGTGGCAACCTCATCGTCAGTCCTTGTATCGGACAGGGCAGGGTTAACGGTAACATCCCAGTACCGGAACGGTTCGGCTTTTCCATCCCGGCCGACCACCATCGCGTGGCCCGGCCCGATCTGGGAAATTCCCTCGAACATGGTTCTCCCGCAGTGATCCTGCACGCCCCAGGTAAGGTACACCCGAAGCATCCCGTCATCGGGCGTTCTTCCCACATCCGGGTGAACAAGGAGTGCCTTGATCTCGGAGGCAAACAAAAACGAGCCGCTGATCTTGGTATAATAAAACGGTTTTATCCCGAACCGGTCCCGGGCGCAGAAGAGCTCCTGTTTTTTTTCGTCCCAGAGGGCGAACGCCCACATTCCGTTAAATCTCGCAAGGCAGCCGTGTCCCCACTCTTCGTATGCGTGGAGGATTACTTCAGTATCTGATTTTGAAGAAAAGACATGACCTTTCGCCATCAGTTCTTCGCGGAGCTCGACAAAATTATAGATCTCACCGTTGAAGACCAGCCAGAGCGAGCAATCCTCGTTTGTCATCGGCTGGAGTCCATCCGGGGAGAGGTCAATGATGGCAAGTCTCCGGTGGACAAGGCCGACAAGCTCATCGGTATGCAGGCCCTCTCCGTCAGGTCCCCGGTGGGCAAGCCGTTCAGACATGGATGCGAGAAGCCTGCGGTCCGGCCGTCCACTCGCATAACAGTACTGCCCCGCGATCCCGCACATTCAGATCAGATCTTGGATCGCCCGGGGAAATAAACGATAGTATACTTCAGATGATGTTGAGCACGGTCTCGCGGTCGTCAGATACTTCCAAAAGAAAAAACATTTACTCCGTTACGCTCGGGATTTACGGGTCCGCTTTTTATTACCGGCTTTCTCTTTCTGATCGCTTCCTACCCCCTTGACCTGGCAGGGAACGCACTTCTCCAGTTTGTCATCCACGATCCGGTACGCATTCGCAAGCACCGAGGAGTTCGAGATCATCCCCGACAGGAGAATCGTTTCAAGGACTTCTTCCCGGGTCGCCCCCATCTTGATTGCGGCCTGCATGTGGTAGCTCGTACAGTGCGGGCATTTCAAGGCCGCACCGACCGCCATGCTGATCAGCTCCACGTACTTGGGGTCGAGCGGGCTTGTCTCTGCTACTGTAGTCTTGTAGAGCAGGTGGGAGATGAGCGCCTCGGGCCGCTCGCCCATGTGTTTGAAGATGAGCGGCACCTTGCCGTACTCTTTTTCAATGATCCCCAGCCACTCGTCTGCGGTTGCCGCCGTGCCCTTCTCGACAATATACCGGAGCCGGTCCTCGAACTCGATCTCGCGCTTGCGTCCCATATCTCATCCTCACACAACGATGTTTGTCTCCGAGAACGGTTTTACCCGCACAATGATATAGTCCCGCATCCGCGAAGGTTCGACGTCGGCGATCTCGCCGATGGTGATCCCGTCCTCAATCTCTGCCCTGCGCACGGCATCCGCGTACGTGTCGTACGGCAGCTTCACCCGGAGCCCTGCCATCTGGACCGTGAGCGGCGTCGGGGAGGTCACGTACTGGATCTCGGGCACCTTCTCCCGGATGACATCCATGAGCCGGGCCGGGGCAACCGAGAGGGGGTCTTTTGCGATCTCTTCACGGCGCTTTGAAAGGACTCTGGTGATCTCCGCAATGATCTCGTCGAGTTTCTCCAGCTCCTCCGATTCCTTGGTGCGGTGCATGAACCTGCCGACGTTTCCCACGTAGCCGTCAACCTTCGGCTGGACAATACGTTCGAGCACCTCCTTGTCCGGGCCGCCGCAGATAACGACCGGCACCTCGATCCCCCGGAGGATTACCGGCATCTTTTTCTCGATACAGTGCTCGAAGTTCCCGAGCAGGTATACCGCGATGTCGTGCTCGTTTATGACATCGCGTTCCTCATCGTTGATCCCCGCGATCCGTTTCCCCACGCCCCGGGCCATCCCTACCATGTTGCTCTTTGCCCCGAGCCGGCGCACGTACTCCGCGATATCGCAGGACGGGTGGGGCAGGTGGTGGATCTCGAGGCTCATACTTACGACCGCGATCTCGGTCCCCACGAGCGGGGAGTCCGTAACCTCGCCGGCAAGCGGTTTTCCTATCGCCCGGATCAGCTCCACGTCCTCTTTGGGGACAAAGCACTGGAGCACGACTTCCTGGGCTATCATGTGCTTCTGGACAATGTAGCCGCCGAGGTCTTCGATGAGGTCGATGATCTCGTTGTGCCGGTACACTCCGCCCTTGTAGGTGATCGGGACAAGGATCATGGCGTCTCCCCCATAAGCGCGAACTTCTCATTTACGAGCCCAAGGCTGGCATCGGTGAGTGTATCCTCGCTGGCAACAAACGAGAACTTCTCTTTCCCGAAGTCCTCGCTCCTGACCCGGAACCCCTCCGGGCAGATGCATTTCATGGCATAGACGAGATCCTTGTAGAGCGACTGGCTCGGGTCGGCGATCTGGATCTCCTCGATCTCCGCTGCGGTTGCCGGGACATTATAGAGGATCACCGTGAACCGGTCCGGCTGCTCGACATGGTCTTTGCCGAACCGGTCCCAGAAAACTTTGAGCATCTGGGAGAGGTAGGTCTCGTCAGAGATAGAAAGCGTGATCTTTCCTTCGAGGGGATTCACGTTTGCGATATCCCCGACTTTTACGATAGTCGTGACTTTTTTTAAGATCCCGACTGCGACGAAGATGGGGACCTTGGGGTCGATGTAGATGTGGATCTTGTGGACCACCCTGAGCAGGTTATGGTCGAGCAGCACGTCGTTAGCTATCTGCTTATAGTTCTCGCCGCCCGCCTTCTCGGTACATTCGACCTCGAAATACTCAATGGCCTGCATCTGTCCCGTCCTTTTTGATAAACCCTGATGCAAGCAGCGCCGAGCCGACCGCACCGATGTACTGGGAGTGCGGCGGGACGACCACGTTGATCTTTAAGAGTTCGCCCATTGCATGCACTAGTCCCTCGATGAGCGAGGTGCCGCCGACCATGAGCACGGGTTCCTTGATGTCCACTTCCTGGAGCTGCTGCTCGAAGACCTGTTCGGCAACGCTGTGGCAGGCGGCCGCGGCCACGTCTTCCCGGGTGCTGCCGGCAGCGAGGGCGTTCACGAGGCTCTGGGTGCCAAAGACGATACAGTAACTGTTCATGGGAACCCTGCCACCCATGCCTTTCATCGCAAGCGGCCCGAGTTCGGTGATGTCGACCCCGAGGCGCTTCGCGGTCATCTCCAGGAACCGGCCGCTTGCACCGGCGCAGATGCCACCCATCGTGAAGGTACCGGGGATGCCGTCCATCACCGTGATCGCCTTGTTGTCCATGCCCCCGATATCAATCACGGTAGCCGGCCCGTGCTGCGTATTGGCGAGGTAGACCGCGCCTTTCGAGTTCACGGTCAGCTCTTCCTGAATAAGATCGGCGTTGAACTCTTTCCCCACCAAAAAGCGCCCGTAACCGGTCGTACCGATAGCCTGGACATCGGAAAGTTTTATTCCCGCTTCGGCAAGGGCAGTGTCAACAACGCCATGGGCGCTCTTGAGCACCTCTCCGGTTGGCATCCAGCCTTTGCCGATGATCTTGTTGTCCTTCATCAGGATGGCCTTGGTTGTCGAGGATCCGGAATCGATCCCGAGCGTGATGCCCTCCTGAACCTCGCGGGCAAGAAGTGCCCGGCGCCGGGCTATGGTCGTTAAGGCCTCCATCCGGGTAAGGAGCGTTCCCGAAGTCGTGCGCTCGGTAAACGAGTAGCTGACGACCGGGAGTTTCGAGTGTTCGAGGATATAGCGCCTGAGCTCGTTTCGTACAATTGCGGCTTCGGCACACCGGAAACAGGTTGCGATAAAGACCGCGTCCGCGTCCACCCGGCCTTCGACAAGCGCAATTGCCCGGGCAATAGCGAGCTTTAGATCTGGACTCCTGACCTCGAGGCCGAATGCATCGAAGTCCCGCACAATGTCTTTTAAGGCAATGTCCGGGAAGAAGATCTCGCCGTTTACCGATCTCGCTGCCGCATTGATCTCTTCCTGCACGCCCGAGTAATCCGCACCGCAGGAGAGCTGGGCGATCCGTACCGGGGCGGTCATGGTTTCCCCCCGAGTTCGGAAAGGAACTTTTTGACCGCGCTTACGAACTGCACGCCTTCTGCCTCGTTTTTCGGGTATTCGAGTTCGAGCCGGGGCATCTTTTTCTGCCGGAGCAGGAATTTTACGAGCTCGTTTGTCCGGGCGCAGCCCATGCAGCCGAACGCGAGATCGGCGTTGTTGATGATGATCGCGGCATCGCACGCTTCGATCATGGGGCCGTAGAGCGACATGCGCCCGCGAACCCCGGCCGGGACCTCGACTGCCGCCCAGGCAAGCCCTTTTTTCGGTTCTTCGGGCGTGATCTGGAGCGGCGGGGATTCGAGGCCCGGTGTCTGGATACGTTCGCGGATCGCGATCGCCGATCCGAGCGGCTTATGCCCGAACCGGGTCACCATATCAGAGAGGATCAGGCTCGTTGCGGGATAGATGAAGACTTTTGCCATGGTCAGGGCTCCTGTGCATCGATCATTTTCTTTAAGGTGTAGACATCGAGACGGCGGTCCGGGGCGGGCGGCTGTGGCGCGGGTACCGCGGAGAGGTCGAGGTTTTCTGTCTTTTCAAGGCCGTGCGAGATGTAGGGGAGGATCCCCATCTCGAACTCGATCCCGTGGAAGCCGGGCCGTGCGCCGCCAAGTGTTGCCCGGCACCTCCGGGCATCGCCGGGCGGGAAGCCCCGGTCCTTGACAAAGATATGGGCCGGGTCCATCTTGCGGACTTCGGCGATGATACGGTCAACCTCCTCCTCCTTTCCCATGATGACAAGGCCAAAACAGTTCTCCTTTACCATCACGCCTTTTGCTACCTCGTACGCCCGGATGGCGACATCCGACGGGGTAACATTGTAGGACTCCACCACCACGTACCGGGTCACGGTCCCGACATTTGCCGGGGTGTATTCGGTCATCTCTTCACCTCGCGGATGTACACCGTCTGCCGCTCCTTTACTTTTTTGAGTTTCTCCGTATCGATCACGTGCCCGATAATATTTGTGCCTTCGAACGGCTCCGAGGTCGGCCCGAACTCGCGGCTCGCCGTGAGCCGGACGCCCACGAGACCGGCGCCTTTCCGGGAATCGTTGGTGATCGCAAGCGCCGCTGCCGGTGCTTCCTCCACGGGACAGTTCTCGGGATAGATCTTTACCGTGGTCGGGACCCTGGGCTTAAAGAGGAAGACATCGTCGAAGACAAAGAAGGCCGGCATCATGCCGGCGTCGTGTTCGGCAAGGCCGGTGATGCGCCGGAAGACCTCGCAGCTCTGGGGAGCATGCGCATCGTCGAGCACGATATCGATCACGTTTGCGACCGGTGCGGTCTTAATCGTCGCAGTCCGGCCGGCAAGGACATCGAGCGTGGTTCCCGGTTCCTGGGAGACCACGATCCGGTCGGGGCTGTCGGTGTCGATGGCAAGGGTAATTCCCCGCTCTTCTGCCACCTTCTTTGCCTCGGGAACCGGCATTCCGAGGAGATCGATCCGGGCCGGGACAACCGCGGTACAGAGCAGGTCGCCCTCTTTTGCGAGTTTTACCAGTTCGATCCCGTGGACAACCTGCCCGACCACGCTGTGTGCCGGGCCGCTCGGGACATCTGCCCGGTAGATATAGATCCCGCCGACCGAGGGGCCTCCCGTGCGTACGGTAACAGAGCCCTCCCGCCGCGGGTGCACGTACTGGGACGGGACTTCTGTCCCGAGCAGTTTCTGGTCGAGAATATGGGTGCTCGTTGCCCGACCGACGTTAAACCGGCCCCCTTCGAGGGCGATGAGCAGGTGTTCGACGCTTTCTGCTGCCCCGGTCGCCACCTCTTTTTCTGTGTATCCCTGCGCTACGATCCTGACCCGGGTCACCACGAGCATCCCGTCTTCGAGCACGAGCGAGGGATCGGTCGTGGTAAACGAGCGGCTCGTGTCTGCCCAGGAAATGACCTGCTCGATCTTTGTCACCCGGTCGCCGGTTGCCCAGCGGTCGAGCACGCCCCGGCCGCTCACCACCCGGGCAACAACGCCACCGGTTGTGTCGGCGCCGTGGTCGGCAAGGTGGCGGCTCTTTGCAAAGATGAGGTACGAACGCTTCGGGTCGTATCCCCCGCAGCCGAGGATCACGTCGCCCCGCTCGTAGAGGTGCGGTTTCCTGTCCGGCCCAATCCCGGAGGCAAACGGCCCGAACGCGGCCGCGTACCGGTCCTCCCAGTGGAGAACCAGGCTGTCTGCGATCCCGGCGCGATCGAAGATGTCCTCGCCGGCCCCGGTGAGTTCGAGCGTGATCTCGCCCGCAGTGGTCGTGACCGCGATGCTCCCGGTCTTCTCCTGCTCTTTTGTGGCCGGCCGGATCACGGCAACGCTGCAACCGGCGGGAAATCCTCCCGTGAGATCGCCAAGCGTGCTCCCCTCTTCAACTTCGCGAAGTTCCCCGTCGAGGTGAACGCGGATCATAAAAACCCTTTTTATGCCTGCGGGGCCTGGCTCATGACCTTGCGCTCGTCATCGGTCAGGTGTGCAAGCACATCGGCGGTCTTTCCCATCTCGACGATCTTGCCGCCCCGCATGAGCGCGATCCGGTCGCAGATGTCGCGGACGAACTCCATGTCGTGCGAGACCACGATGAACGTCTCGTCGATATCGTCCCGGGAGTGCATGATCGAGTGCTTCACGTCGATCTTCGTGATCGGGTCCATGGTCCCGGTCGGCTCGTCGAGGATCACGATCTTGGGTTCCCGGATCAGGACCTGTGCGAGCGCGACCCGGTGCCGCTCACCCTCCGAGAGCTGCCCCGGCATCCGGTCGAGAATATCCTTACTCTTTTCCTCCGAGAACCCCGCCATCTTTAAGGTAATGATCGCTTTTCTCATTGCGAGCTCCTTGGGGAACTCTAACCCGATCGCATCGGTTAAGTTGTCGAGCACGGTCCGGTGGGGATAGAGGTCGTACTCCTGGTGCAGCAGGCCGATGTACTCCTTTGCCCGGCCCCGCTGATCGATCCCGGGTTTGGTCATATCGATCCATTCGTCGCCGATCCTGACATTGATCTCGCCGCTTGTCGGCTCGATCAGGCCGGCGATGATCCGCGAGAGCGTGGTCTTGCCGGCGCCGCTTTTCCCTATGATCCCGAAGATCTCCTTGGTGTAGACATCGAAGGTCACGCCGTTAACCGCACGCACGACCCCGCGGTCGACCGAGATATAGCGCTTGGTGAGATCGCGGGCGGCAACGATCTTCTCGCCCGTCTCGGTATGTTCGAAGGTCTCGGTGTCGTCGCAGCCTTTCATGAACTCGCCGATGACATCGTTTGGCGTCCCGATCTTTGCGATCGAACCGTCCACGAGGAGGAGGGCTCGGCTTGCCACGTCTTCGATCACCTGCGAGAAGTGGGAGGTTACGACCATGCCCATATTGTTTGCCGCTGCCGCATCCTTGAGCATCGAGTGGACGATCTTTGCGGTACCCGGGTCGAGTGTCCCGGTCGGCTCGTCGGCAAAGAGTAAAAAAGGCTCCTTTGCGAGCTGCCGGGCGAGAACCACCCGCTGTTTTTCCCCGCCCGAAAGATCGCGGGCGATATGCATCATCCGGTGGGAGAGCCGGACCTGGTCGATGAGGTCGGCTGCCCGGTTGATCGCCTTGTCCTGCGGGTAGTTGATATCGTCGAGCGAGTGCAGGACGTTCTCGATGACCCGGTCGTCGCCGTACAGGGCGAACGTCCGCTGGAACATGATCGCGGTCCGGCGCATCACCCGGCGCTTGAGCGCCTCGTCTTTTTCGTTCCAGAGGTCCACATCGATGGGTTCGAGTTTTGCACCGCAGTGCGGGCAGGGTTTCCCGGCGGAACTTGCAACATCCATGTAGTCGCATGAAGGACAGGCCGATACATGGTAGACGATCTTCCCGCTGGTCGGGGGCTGTTCCACGCCCCGCATCAGGTGCATGAGGACTGTCTTCCCGGCCCCGCTCCGTCCGATGATCCCGAGGATCTCGCCTTCGTGGATCTCAAAGGATATGTTTCTTAGGGCATGTGTGCCGTCGAAATCCATGCAGATGTTCTCGACCGTGATCAGTGGAGCCTTCATAATTCCCTTGTATCTAATGTAGAACAGGTGGCATATTACTTTTTATATGCTGCCGGTCATCGTCACGATCGGGAAGTAGCGGGCCGCTGTACAAGGTTCCGGACAATCGGCAAAACTTCCCCGACTTCCTTGACCACGAAATCCGCCGCACGGAAGAGTTTTTCGGGGCGTTCGCCGGCCTGCTGGACGGTGAGGATCGCGGTGTCTGCTGCCTTAAACGCACAGATATCGTTGATCCCGTCGCCGACCATCACGACATGGTCGTATTCGTCTTTGAGGTCGGTGACGATCTGGGCCTTGACGGTCGGTGTCGCGACCCCGTACACCCGGTCCCGCGGGATGCCGAGGTGGTCGGCCATGATCTCCAGTTTTGTCGAGCGGTCTCCGGAGGCGATGAACGTGGGCACACCCATGGTATGAAGGGCGGTAATCGTCTCCTTTGCGCCGTCAAAAGGCCAGCCCCCGGCAGTGATGGCAAACTCGATCGACCGGCTTGCCATGTTGAGGATGGCACCGGAGTTGAGCGTGAGCGTGGACTCGTCCTTGCAGATCCGCCAGACGTCCCGGATGCATTCCTGGAGATCGCCGACTTTCGTGACCCGGTCCGAATAGAGCATCCGGCTGATCTCGTCGGCGGTGGTGATCTTCCGCGTGCAGCTGATCCCAAAACCGATCTCGTTTTTTGTGAGGTACTCCGAGAGAAGTTCGTCTTTTTCTGTGGATATCAGGTGCTTTGAGTGGACAGGGAGCACGATGAGCACCCGGTCGGGGCTTGCAAACGTGAGCGTGGTCGTCTCGACTCCCGGCATAAGTACCTGGCGTGCAACATCCTTTGCTACCCGGTAGGTGGAAAGGAGCGTACCGGCACTGTCAAAGACCACAGCGACTGTCATGAATTATCCCCGGGAAGAAGGTCTATGTAGCATCCCCGCGGTACTGGATAAGTAGAGGCGGCGTTCACTCATGATCGTATCTGAAACGGCAGACAAGATAAAGCGCATGGAAATCCGGGGAGCGGGCCGGATCGCCCGGGCGGCAGCAGAAGCCCTGCGGGACGGTGCCCTTGCATCCCGGGCAGTAACCACCGAAGCGTTCCGGCAGGAGATGGACATGGCGGCGGCAACGCTCCTTTCCACCCGCCCGACCGCGGTCTCGCTCCCGAATGCCGTCCACATGGTGATGGCCGGGATCGAAAAGCACCTGACCGTGGACGAGGCAAAGGCCGGCCTTGTGACCCGGGCCGACGAGTTTATCCGGTCCTCGCAGCATGCGGTGGAACGGATCGCCGGGTTTGGTTCCCGCCATATCCGTGACGGCGATACGATCCTGACGCACTGCAATTCCGAGGTCGCCCTTGGCTGCATCATTGCGGCGCATAAGGAAGGAAAGGAGATCGAGGTCTTTGCCACTGAAGTCCGGCCGCGGAACCAGGGGCTCATCACGATAAAAACCTTAAACGACGCCGGGATCAAGACAAACTTCATCGTGGACTCGGCGGTCCGGTCGTTCATCCACGATGTCGATCTCGTGGTGGTCGGGGCTGATGCAGTGACCGTGAACGGTGCGGTGGTCAACAAGATCGGAACCTCGCAGGTGGCCCATGCGGCTGTGGAAGCACGGGTGAACGTGATGGTCGCGGCCGAGACCTACAAGTTTGCGCCCCGCACGATCCTTGGCGAGCTCATCAAAATCGAGGAGCGGGCGGGCAGCGAAGTCCTGCCGGACGAGATCGCAAAAACCCTCCCAAATGTCACGGTCCGGAACCCGGCATTCGATGTGACGCCGGCGGAGTATATCGACCTGATCGTGACCGAGAAGGGTGCGATCCCGCCGCAGATGGCGTACGTGATCATCCGGGATTACCTGGGCTGGGAGATCGGGGAGTTTGGCGATCCGCTCATGACCGGCGGGCTCAACAACGAATAACCCCGCCTTTTGTACCGTGCCGATGCGTTTATTGAATACGAATATCAGATGAGTACGGGAGAATCCGGGCCGGCATGTTACCGCGGCCGGAGGAACTATCCATGGAAATACCTTTTACCAAACTGCACGGGAACGGCAACGATTTCGTGCTGATCGATGAATATAACGGAACGGTCATTCCCGACGAGATGAAAGGGCAGTTTGCGGCCCTGTACTGCGACCGCCGCTTCGGGATTGGCGCGGACGGCATTCTCTTCCTTTCAAAGCCGACAAAGACCGCCGATATCCGGATGCGGATCTTCCAGCCCGACGAGAGCGAGGCCGAGATGTGCGGGAACGGGATCCGCTGCCTTGCAAAGTACGCGTACGATGCGGGGTACGTCAGGGAAACCTGTACGGTCCAGACAGAGACCGGGGTACTCCCGGTCACCCTGCGGTACGCAAAGGAGGAATTTTTTGCAACGATCGGGATGGGCGAGCCGAAGTTTATCCGAAACGAGATCCCGGCGACCGGCAACGGCGAGTACTGCGAGAAGATCGGGGAATTTACGGTCTTTGCAGCAAACACCGGCGTACCGCACGCGGTGGTCCTTGTCGATGTTGTGGACGGCGTCGACATAGCCGTGGCAGCGCCGCCGATCCGGCATCACAGGACGTTCCTGCACGGGGCAAACGTGAACTTCGTGCAGAAGACCGGTGACGACTCGATCCGGATCCGCACGTTCGAGCGCGGGGTCGAAGACGAGACGCTCTCCTGCGGTACCGGGGCAACGGCATCCGCGGCTATCGTGCACCACCTCGGGTACATGAAGGGCCCGGTCAAAGTCGATACCAAGGGCGGGCCCCTGACGATCTCTTTTGGCCCGGACGGGGCAAAGATGGAAGGGCCGGCGGCAACGGTGTTCTCCGGTTCCATCCCGTTTTGATCTTTTTACCCGATTTACCTGTGGCACCTTTTCCGGGAGCTCTCCCGTACCAAAGCGACGGTATGTCATGAGGTGTCGGCTCTCCGACGGAGAGCCGGAAAAGGGTGGTACCTTAAAACCGGGTTCCAGTGGAAATTGTGTCCATGCCCATAGAAATTACTGATTTAATCGCATATTTTCAAAAAATAACCGTTTTAATCAGGATTAGACCGTGCAATTTAGCGGGCTTCCTGTGGCCGGGTTTTTGGGATCGATGGAATGGTCATCTGAGCCTGAGATCGGCCGTCCGGTGGCCTCTGTGGGCCGTTTTCCGGATCCACGTCGGAGAAATTGTTTTGAGAGGGGGATCCTGGTAGTGGGAGACGCTCCTGGGGGCTGTCGCCCCCGCCGCTATGGC
>WSSedL1CaDRAFT_10001251_pt1 | contig 15399 bp, 16 predicted proteins | sample WetSurSL1Cattail_FD_9464 | JGI IMG/M metagenome (IMG submission 9464)
CACCCCGACAAAATCAGCAAAATAGAGGCTTCCAGAGATGGAGGCCTTTTTTGTTTTAGGCAAAATATGGTATTTTAAGAGCAACCAATGGCCTGCCGGCTGCCAGGTCTTTGCCGATTCCGCCCAGTTCGCCGAATTCATTTCGCTTTGCGAAATAGCTAAAAAAAATTGGGGTAAAAAATTTAGTTATACGTTAATCAATAGCTATGCTTGGGGAAATGAGTAAAAAGTTCACATAATGATCATTTTTCAATGATTTTATAGAATGGTTACTTATCTGATAAGATTAGTATTCTATTTGTAAAATATGTAAAATAATTGCAGAATTGTTAAATATAATCTTTTGTTTTGTAATTGTATTTTATATTTTTGTATAAAAATTGCATAAAGTAAAAATACAATGATACTCGAATTTAAAATACAAAACTTCCTTTCGTTTAAAAACGAAATGGTATATAGTTTTGAAGCTACTGCAGATAAAACGCTCGATGAACGTTACGTAGTAGAAATAGCGCCCGGCATACGAATTCTTAAACTGGGTATTGTTTATGGCGCTAATGCTTCGGGTAAGAGTAATCTTATAAGCGCTTTCGAATTTATCCGAAGCTTTATTGGCAATACCGTAAAAGATAAAACAGAAGATACCGGCTTTGTCCCTTTTATGTTCGATAAAACAAAGGACGAGCCTGGTCGGTTCGAACTTGTCTTTTATACCGAAGGCGTAAAGCATTCATACATTCTTGTTTTGGACGAAAACAATGTGTACGAAGAAAAGTTGTTTTATTACCCCGGTACTCAGCCTGCTTTAATCTTTAATAGAAAGTTCGATAAAGAAAATGCGGTCTCTACTATCGAATTCGGCTCAAAAATTAAAGTTTCGAAACCTGCTAAAGACGAATACCAAATTAAGACATTAAAAAATATGTCTTTCCTTGCAGCTTCCTTGCAGGTTAATTTTAATATTCCCGAAATTGAAAAGGTTATTAAGTGGTTCGATATCCAATTCCAACAACCCATCTTGCCTGGCATAAATCTAACGCAATATTCAAGAGATTACATCAATAAGGACAATGATGCAAAAGATTTTGCTGTTAAGTTTATGAAAGATGCCGATTACAATATTACCGACATCGTAATTGAAGATGTTGTTCGCGAAGCGCCTGAAGATTTGTTACGCCTTGTGGAAAAGAGTTTCCCCGATAGAGAAGAACGGGAGCGCATTTTGAAAGAAAAGACGATACTTTTAAAGAAACTTGCGTTTGTACATGAAATTGACAAAGACGGACACAAAGAGAAACACTTTCTTTCCGAAAGTTTTCAGTCGGAGGGAACCATGCGATATTTTGGCCTGTCTGCTCCATTTTACGAAACATTGAAAAATAATGCATTTCTGAGTATCGATGAGGTAGAGTCTTCATTACATGCTTTGCTGGTAAACCATCTTATTAGGGAATTTCTAATGGCTGATAGTAATTCAAAACATGCACAACTTCTAGTTACTACACATAACATTTCACTGTTAGCCGAAAAAGAACTTCTACGAAAGGATGCCATTTGGTTTGTCGAAAAGGAATCCGATGGTCATTCAAGTTTGTATTCATTAGCCGATTTCGATATGCGTAAAGACCTTTCGTTCTACAAAGCATACAAGATTGGTAAGTTTGGAGCCATACCAAATATCGAATAAGAGATGAGCCGCCAGATAAATAAACACAAGCAATATAAACGATATGTGGTTTTAGGCGATGGCCAAACCGAACAATTCTATTTGGACCATCTTAAAGATATTTGTGGTTTCAGGTATAGCATTCGTCCGTTGTTATTCAACAGTATAACTATCGAGAAGGCTGCCGACTTAATTAAAGATTTGCTGGACGATGGGTACGATATGGTAATTTATCTTACCGATTACGATACCATCGTGAATCAAAACAAAGTAGAAAAATTTAAGAAGTTGGTTAACAAATACAAGAATTATCCTAAAGTGATGATTTGCGAAACCATGCCCAGCATCGAGTTCTGGTTTTTGCTCCATTTTACTAAAACAACCCGCGAGTTTGGAACCTCTGAGGAAGTGACCTGCCAATTGTTGAAACATATTGCCGGTTTTTCAAAAGATGAAGCATTCCTCCGTAACCCTAAATGGGTGGTCGACTTATGCGCCAATGGAAAACTAGACAAAGCTATGGTATACGCCAAAGACATCCTGAAGCGAAAACAACAAGAAGAGGTGGGTAGCCATTTTCCTTATACTAAGGTGCAACTGGCAATTGAATGTTTTGAAGAACAATTGAGAGTATGAAAGTTCAAGGACGTAATTTTTAAATATTAAAAAACGATGGATATTTTTTCAAAGGTGTCAATTTCTATTTTGGTTTCTATTGTAAAGGAATTTGGAAAACACTCATATAATGAACTTCAAAGAAATTCAGATTTTGTGTCTTTCTTAAAAGATTTGGGGCTAGTAAAGCCAAAAGATGATTTTGAAAATTTATACATTTTTTCATTAATACTTTTTTCTGAAAAAGTATCTAATAAATTGCTTCTAGATATATTTAAGCACCCAAGTGTAATTACAGCTTTTAAGGAAAGTCAAAGAGAGGATAGTAATGCTTTTGCAAGAGCTTTAAATAGAATCTTATTAACAGACCCAGAAATATGCAAGAATCCTGAATTAAAAAGGATTAATCAAGTGCCTGAAAAGGATGTTTCTTGTTTTGGAGAAATATACAACCAATTACTAGAAGAAATAAAAACACCTTTACAACTAGAGGATTCAAAAAAAATAAACATACTTACAGAAGAAATAAAAGACCTTAAGATTCAACTAGATAAAATATCTAAATCCGGCAGTTCAAGTGAAATAGCAATTGTCGTTCAACGAATTATTGATGAATATAAAGCGAAAATTTTCAATGAACTAAGTTTTTCTACACCACTAGAATTACTTAATAGCCTTGAAAATTACATTCCATCCGTTTCATTTTCAAATGATCAGCAAAATCAAATATTAAGTCAAATCTATTTTCTTCAGGGGTGGTGCTTGCTTCTATTGAATAATACGGATAATCAATTAAAGTTTATTCAGGCATACGAACTTTCTCCTCATGTTAAGGAATATAAAGAATGGGGTGTTATATCATATTATAAAAAAGATCTGAAAGAAAAGGCTGAGACATTAGCAAATATAATCTTAAGAGCAGACTCATTGAATGCAAACGCATATTCTGTTTTGAAAATGACAAATGAAGCAGTAAAAGTTACAATGGAAGTTTCCAGCAAAACTACTTATAAATACCATTATATAAACCTATTATTACGAAACCAATCAGACCATGAGTTTATACATGATTTTTTTAATATCGATTTTCAAAACCAAATTCCCTGTAAACAAATAAATAGTCTTGAAGACTTTTTGTACAAAAATTTGTTAGTTTCTTTCTACTTTGAAAGTATATTAAATCAAAATTTTGATAACCAGCACTTTTACTCCGCATTTAAGAAATTGTCAGAATCTAACCAAATTAACCTTTGTATTGAATCATATACCTCCTTAATGTCTTTCTGTAAAAAAAGCAAGGATTTCATTTTGATTCATCATTTTACTGATGCAAATTGGTTACAACATTATTGCTTATTCATAAAAAAATTTGATAGTAAATCAGCAAAAGAACTATATAATGCATTTCAATATTTATCCAACAAGAAAGATAAATTTAGATATGAAAATACATTGTTTGCATTATCTCAAACAAAGCAATATGACTTAATTGTAGAATTAGGAACAAAATTTGAAGTTCCTGATAAATCTTTAAACGTTGGAATTGCAGATGCTATATTTAGGACAACTGGAAATAAAATAAAATGTAAGGAGCTATTAATTGATTATTGTGAAAGCATCAGTGAAGTAAAGCAAATCCATGTACATAATCTATCCATTGTTCTAGAGCTCTATAAACAAATTGAAGAGTCTCCTTCTGAATTATTTGCAAAACATTTAAAAACAAAGGTTTTCGAAACAATAGATATTAAAAGGATTATTGAATTGTATAGTTATCTGTTAGACAATAACCCCATTGATCTCGATAAAGAATCCATATTAAAGCTTTCGGAAAATTTAGTTCAATTTGATGATCCATCAAAAATCTTATTAAGTATTATACTATATAATATCAAGGAATATAAAGCAAGTAATAATGTTATATCTCAAATCAAAGAGTTTAAAAAATTTTCTTTAACTCTGAAATTATATTGTGAAAATTTGATAAGCCTTGGAGAAAGAACAGAAGAATTATTTGAGCTTCTTTCTGAATTCAGAAGTATAGAAATAGATTATAAATTTTTGTATTATGAAATAGAGCTGTATTATAAAATATCAGATTTTAAATCAATCTATAATTTATCCTTAATAGGATGTTCAAAATTTCCAGAAATAGCTTATTTCTCATATGCTAAAATAATTTCTTTATATTATTTGGATAAAGATATTGAATTATCCGAAGCTCTTAATGAAACAATTATAGATAAATTTAACTATGGTTGGCAAAATGCATTTTCTCTTGCCAAAATATGTTCAGAAAAGGGAAAAGAAGAGTTAGCATTAAAAATTGCATATAAATACACTAAAGAAAATTATGACAGCTCAATAGTAAAAGATTCCTATTTCCAATTATACCTATTTAGTGTCAAACAGGCCCCACCTATATCATATAATAAAGTCATAATTGATACATACGTCAGGTTTAAAATAAATAATGAGGTAAAAATAAAGCAAGTAACTAATGAATTATTAAGAAACAGTATTTATCAAAATTTCCTGGATAAGGAAGTTGGCACATTTAATGTCTATGAAAATATAGGTGATAATGTTATAACTATTGAAATTTTAGAGATTACAGATAAGTTTCGTGGTATTTTTCTAGAAATATGTGATGAGATTAGCAATGATCCTTTTTCTGGTAGTCAAATAATTTCAATTAACGTTTCCACTGGAGATATTGAAAAATTCAATGATATATTAATTAAGAGATTTGGTGCTATAGGAGGAATTGCCAAGAGATTACAAAAAGAACAAATTCAAGCTTATAGGGATAGTAGAATAAGTTTTTCAGAACTAGTTTGTTCTATCTCCAATGACAAATTTTTTGATGTTTATTATCAATTAAGAAACTATGAAAAATTCTTAGCATCTCCTCCATTATCCATTTTTTCAATGGTGCCTGTGAATGATTCCGCAAAATATGTTTTAGATATTTCTAGTGTAATATTAATGAATGATTTGCATGAAGATTTGGCATTAGAGTTTAATCATAATTTCATAATTTCAAATTATACAAAGGAATACTTTAAAATATTACTCAAAGAAGAAAAGAATGAATTAAAAACCAATATGTCTCTTGACATATTGGAAACAAACATACATTTAATAAGACATTCGGAAAACCAGCAAGAAATCCGGATTAAGAAATTAGAGAATATTAATAAATGGATAGACAAGAACTGCCATATAGGACACGCAAAAAACAAACTGGAAATTCTCAGCAAGCTTGAGAAAGATCATAATAATAACACTTTTTGTTGGGAGTATATCATGGATACTCTCTTTCTCGCTAATCAACCAGACTATTTTATAGTGACTGATGACTTTTTCTTCTACAGATTCTTTAAGGGACCAATTATTCCAATATCATCAGAGCTTTTCTTTTATAAGAATTTTGATGATACGCAAAAAATTATCTCAAAATTAATAGAATACAATATTGTAGGGTTAACATTATCCTCATCTCAATTAATTGTCTATTCGTTTTAGCATTGACCCCCTGTTCCGAAACTATTGACCCCCCATTCCGGAAGGATTGACCCCTCCTTTTCATTGGAATTTAACTGTCATTCCGGCATATTGACCCCCCGAAGATAAAAAATAATACTGTCGTTCCGGCATATTGACCCCTGGCGAACAAATCGTTTTTTGCTTTGCAGAAAACTCAAGCAATGGCATATCGATTAATCAGTATGGAAGAATTAAAGCAAATTAAATTACTCAATGAGCTGGGGATAGGCAAGAAAACAATCGCCCGCCAGTTAGGTATATCTAAGAACACAGTAAAAGAATACCTGCTAAAGGAGCAAAGTAATACGACAAAAGAAGTATTAGCCTCAAGCAGGTTATCCGATTGTCATAGTTTCTTTCCCTACTGCAAAGAAGAGCTTGGCCGCACCGGAGTGACCCGTCAGATTTTATGGGCCGAATACAAAGCAAAATACCCGTCAGGCTATGGCTACTCCCAGTTTTGTGAACACTTTGCACAATGGTTGGAAAAACATCACGCTACCCTTCATATCAAGCAACAACCCGGGGATAAAATGTATATTGATTTTGCGGGGGACAAACTCTCTATTGTAGACCCATCGACTGGGGAAATCCAGGAAGTTGAAGTGTTTGTTAGCGTTTTAGGATATAGTGGACTTACTTACGTGAAAGCTTGCCCAAGTCAAAAGAAAGAAGATTTTTTGCCTTGTATCACTAATGCCTTGGAATATTACGGGGGAGTTCCCAAAGTATTGGTTCCCGATAATTTAAAATCGGCAGTTGATAAAGCTGGAGCTTTTGAACCGGAGATTAACCGCGACATGCTCGATTTAGGCAATCATTACAATATGGCCATCATGCCAGCACGCAGCCGTAAACCTCGCGACAAAGCATGGGTAGAGCGAATGGTCGCCATTGTTTATAATCGTATTTTTGCCCCTTTACGCAACCGTATTTTTACAAATCTTCCCGAGTTGAACCAAGCCATTGCCGAACTTCTGGAAGTTCATAATAACCTTTCTTTACAAAAAAGGAAAGAATGCCGCTGGGACTTATTTGAACAAGGGGAAAAAGAACTTTTACAACCTTTGCCCCAAGAACGGTACGAACTCAAAGAATATCAGAAAGCAAAGGTTATGAAAAATAGCCATGTTCAATTGCATAAAGACAGGCATTACTATAGTGTCCCCTACAAATATATTGGGCAGATGGCAAAAATCATATACACCCATTCCCATATAAGTGTTTACTGCACTAACGAGCGCATTGCCTATCATATCCGGGATTATAAAGCCCATAAATACACCACCACAAAAGAGCATTTACCATCCACCCATCAATTTGTAAGCGACTGGAACCCCGATAAATTTATCTCGTGGGCTACCCGTATCGATCCCATAGTAGAAAAATACATTGCCAAGGTATTAGAAAATAAATCATACCCGGAACAGACCTATCGGAGCTGTGTTGGGATATTGTCTTTTGAAAAAAAAGTTGGTCGGGACAGACTCATTGCTGCCTGCGCCAGGGCTACTCAGTATGGATCGTATAATTACAAAGTAATAGAACAGATTATTAACAATAAACTTGACAGGCAACCCAATGATGACGGGCAGGGAACTTTGCCCTTGCACGAAAACATCCGGGGACCGCAATATTATAAATAACTTAAAACCATTAAAATGACACATGAAATTATTGGATTAATGCAGAAATTGAAATTTACCGGCATGCGAACCTCTTTTGAAGGGTTACTACAAGCCAAAAACACAACAGCCCTTAGTAATGATGAGTTTATTAACCTCCTTTTACAAGCAGAATGGGAAGAGAGGGAAAACAAAAAGCTTACCCGCCTTCTTCAAAATGCAAGGTTCCGTTATCGCGCCAGTATGGAAGAAATAGATTATATAACCCCTCGTGGCATCGATAAAACTTTGTTAATGCGTTTGTCCGATGCTTCTTATGTAAATAGGGCCGAAAATATAATTATTACAGGTGCTACCGGGGTAGGGAAAAGTTATATTGCTACAGCTTTAGGCCATCAGGCCTGCCAGATGGGGTACCGTGTGGCTTATTTTAGCGCACAAAAGCTATTTGCTATGCTGCGAATGTCAAAAGCAGATGAGTCGTATTTTAAAGAAATCAAACAAATCGAACGACAAAACCTTTTGATTATCGATGATTTTGGAATGCAGCCTCTGGATCAAACCATGCGCATGATGCTCATGGAAATAATAGAAGACCGGCACCAGGAAAAATCAACCATTATTGCATCGCAAATGCCTGTAGAAAAGTGGCACGAAATCATAGGTGAAAGTACAATTGCTGATGCTATTTTGGACCGATTGGTACATACAGCACATAGGGTAGAACTTACGGGAGAATCCCTTCGGAAAAAGAAAAAATAATACATTTGAGACAATATTAACGTTCATTGCATATTTGTTGCCAGGTGCCCTTCGGGGTGTCGCTCTTCTTCTAGGGGGTCAATAATCCCGGAATAAGGGGTCAATCAAAACGGAATAAACAATTAATTTACGAGTTTGATAAAAGTCCAATTTTAGAATCGTATAATAATACATTCTTTAATGCTGTTCGTACTTTAGATTTTCACTATTCTTGTACGAAAGACAGCTTCAATCAGGCTATTATTTTTATAAAATACATTTACAGTTTGGGGTTACAAAAAGCATTCAAAAAAAGAATTTCCCAAATGGTTTTGAACACTGTATTACGGAATTACCCATTAGAGTTGAATGATAAAAAAAAATTTATCGATAAAATTAAGGATGAATTCTACCTTCTAGGGAAAAATGACATTGAGGTTATGGATGATTTGACATCTGTATTATATATAATTATTACTACAAGACAGAAATAAAACCTGGTCTTATTCCAATCAGGTTAAAAACCATACCAATGTGAGGCATGTTTTTGTATGCCTTCACATTGGTATAAAAAAATGAGATTATCTAAGGTCTATTTTTCTTACCATATACATAAATGCTTTTAGGGGTTCTGATAAAAGTTTTTCTTTATGCCAAATCATGAGCAGTTTTGCATTAAATGCAGGCCCGTTCCATTTAATAGCTTTCAATATCCCATTGTCTAACTCCTCTTTTATAACCATTTCCGGAAGAAATGCTATGCCGTTACCATAAATTACTAAGCGCTTTATAGCGTCAATATTGTTAATTTCTATGGTTTTCTTTAATTGAATGTTTGATTCTATTATCATTTTCTGAAGAATCAATTTATAACTACAATCCGATTTTGCAAAAATCATTGCTCTTCCGTTTAAATCAGTCAAGGTTATCCCGGAATGCTTTGTTAATTCATCATCTGGAAGAGTGGCAAGGACTAAATTAATATTTGTAAGTTCCTCTATATTTAAAAGTTTATCACTAAAATAATCAGAAATAAGAAAAGCCAGATCAATAGTGCCAGAACTAAGAATTTCACTTAAATTATAACTGGAACACCAGTCGATATCAAACCCTATATTTGGGAAAAGCAGTTGAAATTCTTTAATAAGAGGTGGAAATAAACAAGAACTGACCGATTGAGGTGTTTTTATGGTCAGGGTTCCATGTTTGTCGCTAAGGTTTTTAAAGTTGGCAAGTATTTCATTTTCAATATTTATCAAACGCTGTGTATAGTCCAATAATTTTACACCTGCCGGAGTCAGGCTTATTTTGTTTCCTGACCGAACAAACAATGTTTTTCCCAAACTATTCTCAAGTGACTGAATCTGAGATGAAATAGTTGATTGTGCATAGTTAAGAACATTTGCAGCTTTATTAAAACTTAATAAGCTAGCAACTACCTGAAAAGTTTTTAGTTCTCTAAATTCCATTTAAATATCGATTTATTCGATAGTAACAATCGAGATATTTCGTTTTAATTTATTTTTTCGATTACGTAAGTTTGCAAAAATAAAATGAAATAAAGAATAAACAAATAATATATAATTAAAAATCAGTTAATTTAACTCAAAAGTACTGAAAGTTAAATTTTAAAATTACAAACAGATGAAAGATAATTTTGAAGAAAAAGCCAAGACTTACGATAGCAATCCCCTTGCTGTAGAAATATCAAACAAATTCGCTGATGAAGTTCAAAAAAATATCCAGTTGCAGACTGATTTCAGGTTACTAGATTTTGGTTGTGGTACAGGACTGGTAAGTTTACCTTTTTCATATTCTGTTAATTCAATTCTAATGATTGATAATTCGCAAGCAATGCTTTCGTTATTAAGAGCTAAGGTCTTAAATGCTAATCTGAAAAATATTGAAATCATGGAAGGTGATATTGAAACGTTAAAAATCAAAGAATCGAGTATTGATTTGATTATTTCTTCAATGACCTTTCATCATATAAAAGATATACCCAATGTCTTAAAAATATTACATAGTCTTTTAAAAGATAACGGACGCATAATCATAGGAGATTTATGCAAAGAAGATGACAGTTTTCATGGTTTGGAAACAGTAGAACACAACGGGTTTAATAACGAAGAAATAAAAGAAATATTTGTCGGTAGTAATTTTTTAATTAATGACATTTATAAATATAATATAGTAGAAAGACCTGATAAAGACGGAATAACCAAAAGTTATGATCAATTCATTCTAATAGCTCAAAAAAATTGACGAAGAAACACATACAACAACATATAAATTTTAAAAGGAGGTATTTATGTTTATTTTAAAGGAAATAGAAGAATTATGGAATGCCTTTGCAGGTAAAACCTACCAATCCAATATTCTTGATGCAAAAACCAAAGAACTTATTGCCGTATCAAATTCAGTAATGGCCGATTGTGTCCCTTGTATAGAACATCATTATAAAAAAGCAGTAAAAGAAGGTGCTTCACAGGAAGAAATAGCTGAAGCTATTGCCATAGCAATGGCAATAAGTGCCGGAAGTAAAAAGGCCAAATATTCACCTGTTATTAAAGCATTGGAATCCGATAAATAAACTTATCAGGTAACAACGAGCAAATTAGTATTTGCTTTACATTTTTGCCAAATAACAAATGTCAGTCATTAATTTTAGCAAATTTGGAAAACTATCAAATGATAACAAATCTATACTTTTGAAACATCTTATATTAATGATTAATTATTCAAACAACTTCAAAGAGAAATGGTTAAAAGTGTTTTTCAAGTATTGTTAGCCATATTTGGCACAGTGGCAGTTATTACAGGCTTGTGGGGCATAATAACAGGAGCGTTGGATAAAGAATATGCTGTTAGTTTTGCTAAAAACAACTTAATATTAGACAATAATCTTAGGTATTTCAGCGGCTTGTGGCTAGGGATAGGAATTGGGCTGTTTTTAATAATCCCCAAGATTGAAAACAACAGAGCTGTATTAGTTTATATATGCTTATCAATATTTACAGGAGGAATTGGACGGGTTATTTCAATAATTCAGGTTGGATATCCATCTATTCTTTATGTAATTTTTACGGTCTTGGAGTTACTTTTTCCGCTATTGATATTATTACACAAAAAAATATATAAGCAATAACCGCTATGGATTATCATCCCAAATCAACATATTATCAAGAAAAAGTAAAAGATGTATTAAATTACATAAACGCCCATCTGTCCGATAATCTTAACGTAAAGCTATTATCTGAACAATTCGGAATTTCTTTTTTTCACTTTCATCGAATATTTAAGGCTTTTCTTAATGAGCCACTGGGGAGTTATATCAACCGGCAAAGGCTCGAAACAGCTGTAAATCTAATCAGATATTCCAATGAGCCGATTTCTGATATCGCTCAAAAAATTGGATATAACGATTGTTCGGCTTTTTCAAAAGCATTCAGCAAAGAATTCGGTCTTTCGCCTCAAGAATTCAAATCCAATAAAACTGTTATTTTAAACACTCATATCGACTACAAAATAAATAATTCTGGCAAACTTGTCTCGGATATTAAACCAAAAATCATACAGTTCACCGATAAGTATGTCGTTTTCACCCGGTTTATTGGCGAATACGGATGCGACGGTTTTAACCGGGCTTGGGATGACTTTCTTGGTTTTGCCATTCAAAACAAAATTTTAGGGTGGAAGCCCGAAATATTCAGCATTTATTATGATTATCCTTCGGATATTGATATTGAGAATTACTCTGCCGATTTTTGTATAGTAACTTCCCAAAAGGTAATTTCCAGTGGACAGATTAGCTGTAAAACCATACCTGGTGGCAAATACGCTGCATTCCGATACAAGGGGCCTTACGACAGGCTTTGGGAACTTTACGAAACAATCTTGGGCGTATGGATAATAAATGTCGATTGTAAGCTTCGCGATGCTCCAATAGTTGAAAAGTACCTAAATTATTCTTTTACAGGAAATCCCAATAATTTTCTTACTGAAATTTATATACCAATTGAATAAGCGATGAAAATAGAATTGAAATACTTTTCCGGCACAGGCAATTCGTGGAAAATCCTCGATACATGCAAAGATATTTTTATAGACAATCATCATACCGCCACCATATCGTCTATTACAAATAACGAACAACTACTGCCAGGTGCCGATATCATTGGCTTTTGCTTCCCGGTTTACGCTTTTGGCATTCCCCGTATATGTCGCAGGTATTTGAAACAACTGCACAGGTTTTCCAAACCGCAGAATGTATTTGTAATTATTACGGCCGGGAAAAAAGATGAATCGGGGTTTTCGGTCAGCGAATGTGTTAATATCCTGCGCAAAAAGAACTGCCTGATTATCTACACTGATATTGTTGAAATGCCCATAAACTGGACAACTTATATGAACCCACCTTCAAAAGAAGAAGCGAAAACAATTGTTGATTTAGGAATTCAACAAGCCCGCGAGATTGGTAACAAAATTATAAAAGGCATTCACAAATACCACAACTTCAACATTCCTGAAAATTATGGCCGCTTTGGTTTGTACAAAGAATATTATCTGTTTAAATATCTTGGTTTACAAAACATGTGGCGCAGCTTTAATGTGTACGGCAGTTGTAATGGTTGCGGGTTGTGCGAAAAAATATGCCCTATCGGCAGCATAAAAATGGTGAACAATAAACCGGTATGGTCATCATCATGCGAACAATGTATGCGATGTGTCAACTACTGCGCCAAAGATGCCATATATCAGTCAATGGGAGGTGAAACAAGCGGACGGAACAGGTATTATTGTCAAGATTTTAAACCACAGAAAAATAAATAACCTTTAAAATGAAAAGAATTATCATGAATACTACAATTATTTTGACAACCGTAATAGTTGTTGCATTTATAACTTACTATTTATTAATCGGATCCTTTAAAAAGATATGTAGCAATAAAAGTATAGAACAAATAAAATATGGCATACCACGATAAGCATTCACCTTCTATAGGCCCCAAAACAGTATTGTTATTATTTACTTTGGCAGGGTTGATTTTCTCATATAAATTATTATTAGTAGATAATTTGATGTTTCAGCCCCGGACATGTTTATTATTATCTTATGCAACAATATTTTATTTGCGATTGGTCTTATGTATTTTGTTTTTTGTCAAGCGAAAGATACGTTGGTTCGAGGGTTGTTCAGTGGGGGTTTTGTATGGGGCATTGGTATATATGTTCTCACTGTGGGGAAGTCTTGCCTCTTATAGTATTGGTGTAATTGAGACTATTGGAGGCATGTTGTTTGTTTCAGGTTCGTGGGTCAATACGCAGTCTGACTTTCAACGATATATATGGAAGAAGAAGCCTGAAAATGACGGACATCTATACACCGGTGGTTTGTTCCGATACGCTATGCACATTAACTTCTTGGGCGATATTGTTATGTTTGTTGGATATGCTTTGGTTACACACAATACAATGAGTTTTATCCCGGTTACAGCAATATTGCTGAATTTTATAGTACTCCAAATACCGCGGCTAGACGATTATTTATTGCAACGGTATGGGAACGAATTCACAAAGTATGCCAAACACACAAAAAAGCTGATACCATTTGTTTATTAGCAATATTGAATTTGTTAATGTAGTTCATGTAGTTCATGGGTTAACTAAAAAAGATGTATCAGCGAAATAAAATTTAGTTCCATTTAATCTTGTTTATACTAAAAAACGGTATACATTTGTAAATGTAAGTTAACGTTTACTTAATTGTAATAATCATATATAATGCATCAAAAACAAACGACTAAACCCAAAATGGGTCGGCCTTTTAAACAGAAAGGGGAGAAGAATACCAAAGAAAAAATCCTTGATGTGGCCATTGATTTGTTCTCTAAAAATGGGTACGAAAGAACTTCGGTTCGCGAAATAGCTTCGGCAATAGGTCTTACCGAAGGGGCATTTTATAAACACTATGACAATAAAGAGGCTGTCTTGGATGATGTATTTACATACGCCGAAAAAGTTGTCTTCACTCCACTGCCAATTGAGCAAACATTAGGCATACTGCAAGGGATGTCTATTTTTCGCGGCTTATTAACTCCTTTACCCGATATTATAGCTGCAGAGCCTTATGTAATTAAAATAATGCGGATAATGTTCCATGAAATGAATCACAATGAGAAAATCCGTAAATATTATCAGGTAGAATATACCGAAAAGGCAGATGCATACATGCTTGCCCTATTCGAAAAGTGCGTAGAAATAGGCTCCATACGTCCTTGTGATGTACAATCGTTAACTAAGATTTTCAATACATACAGGGCTGAATGGGCTTTCCAAAACTTCATAGTTAATCAGAATAAACCACTGGATATAGATAAACTCAGAAAAGAGTTAAACGATATGATTAGCTTTTTTGAAGAACACTTTGGAAATAGAAGTTAATTTATATCTGAAAATGAAATTTTTATGCTTCAAATTAAATATTATAAAACTATTCGGGAAGTTCCGGGTGTGGTATGGGAGCAGTTTTCTCCGATGGACACTGTGGGGCTTGAAATTAACCATTTGCGAGCTATTGAGAGCTCTCGCGTCAACAATATTAAGCCTTATTACCTGATTGGATACATGGACAATAAACCGGTAGGAATAGCATATTGTTTCTCCATTCAGGTAAATTTTGCCCGTATGGCCAACAGCTATCCTCCCAATGTTTTTGCCACAATTAAAACATGGAACCCAAACTTTATGGATGTTCGTATGATTGAAGTGGGGCATATTGCTTCGCTTGGTTCTACAATCAAATCATTACCAACCTATAATGCCGATTTCCTTACAGCTCTCTCGAACAAATTGGATGAAATAGCTAAAGAAGATAACGCTGATATCTGTTTGGTTAGGGATATTGACCACTTACAATTTCCTGATTTCAGAATATTAGAACGTTTTGGGTATTGCCTCGTTATGGGGTTCCCTATTGCCCGTTTACCAATTAGGTGGGATAATTTTGACGAATATCTAAAATCCTTAAAGGCAAAAAAGCGTAGCAATATCCTTCAGAAAAGGGCCAAGATGAAAGTTCCTGAAATATCGGTTGAAATTATTGAGGATTACGCCCATAGCCGTCAACCTTACATTTGTATTGAATTAATAAACAGCATTTTGACTGTTTGAAAATATTTTTTAGCCCCTTCCTTTAGAGAA